>R04__coassemble_66_pt1 | contig 35978 bp, 29 predicted proteins | sample R04__metabat2_low_PE_051 | metagenome-assembled genome bin R04
CCGGTAATTCCTCCACAGATCACCACATCCGTATGATACATGATAAGTTCATTCACCACAGCTTCAGCTCCGCTGCCGCCTAGGTCAAATTCCATGGCATTTATCACCTCTCCACCGGCAACATCAAAGAACCCGATCCTTGTTGTCTCTTCAAATATATTCTTAATCTTTCCCTCTTCGCAGGGTATCACAATCTTCATTTTTTCATTTCCTCCAGTAATTTTTCATTAAGCATACCACAAATCCACCTCTCTCCCACAAAATAAAACAGAAAATATTTTGCAAAAAGGAGAAGAGAATTATGCAAACAATCATTGTGGAAGACGAGGTGCTTTTAAGGCAGAGGTTTAGACGGTTGAGCGAAGGGATACCCTCACTCTCGCTAGTCGGCGAGTTTGATGACGCTTTGGGCGCACTTCATTTTCTAAAAAATCACAAGGCAGAGCTTCTGCTGACCGACATCCGGCTTTTGGGGATGGACGGAGTCACATTTGCGAAGGAGGTAAAACAGATGTATCCGAAGATCCTTATTGTCTTTGTCTCAGCCTACCCCGAATATCTAAGAGATTTAAATGACCTTGGCGGCGACTACTTTATTCTCAAGCCCTACACCAGTGCAATTCTCATGGAAATGATGGAGAAAATGAAGCTGCTAAAGCTTCGGCAGCGAAAGAATGTCTACATCCAGACCTTTGGAGAATTTACAGTTTTCAAGGGAAAACAACCTGTCTGCTTGTCAAAAAAGAGCCGGGAGATATTGGCATATCTTGTCACTATGCGTGGAAAAGAAGTGAGCCATACTACCCTGTTTTCTGTCATTTGGGAGAAAGACATTGTCACCCACAGCAATATGAAGGCCTATTTTAATGCTATTAAGAGGCTTCGGGATGTGTTGGAAGAATCGGAGCTTGCTTCCCTTCTTATTTCCTCAAAACATGGAATGATGGTGAACACCTCTGTTTTTGATTGTGATTACTATGAGTGGCTTGAAAATGCATATCACGCGCAGGAACGGTTTACAGAACAATTTCTCCCTGCCTACTCCTGGGCCGAAGAGTATCTGGCGGAACTGATTTTTCCGGGTGAATAGGAGGTGGCGGATATGACAGAGGAAACCTGCCTATCCGGCATTCAGCTGCATTTTATCATCAATACCCTGCTCTCGATCCGGGAGCTTCTTTTTACTGACCCGAGCGCGGCCGGCGATCTTTTGGAAGATTTCGTTTTCTTTCTTCATTCCGTATTTTCCGCATCTATAACCAGGTGTACTCACCCATTTTCACAGGAGATAAAGATCATAAAAGCTTATGTGCGACTTGAACAAATGCGGTTTGGGAATCGATTCATACCTCACTATGATCTAAGGTCTGTAAACTTTCCGGTGATAGTCCTTGGCATACAGCCTTTAGTGGAAAATGCCATCCGTCACGGGCTTTTGGGGGCATGCGCCGGCGGATGTGTGTGGATCAGAAGCTATGAAACTGCCGATTTTCACTGCGTGGAAGTGGAAGACGAAGGCGTTGGTTTTGACTTCGCCTCTGCCCTGACAAAGCACAAAAAAGATCCTCAAGAAAGCTATGCCCTTTCTGATCTTGTGGCTCGCTTTAAAACAATGCTTAAAGCCAATATTACGATCGAAAGCAAACACATGAAAGGAACAAAAATTACCATTAAGATTCCAAAAAGGGTTTGTCCTAAACTATAGGACAAACCCTTTGATCTTTCCAAATACGATATCTACATTTTTCCCGGTAAATATGTGTCCCATATCTTTCATAGGATAGAAGGTGCAGTCCGGATATACTTTGGCCGCCCGTCTTGAATAAGCGATTGGCACCATCTGATCCTTCTCCCCGTGTATGATCAGCACCGGTTTCTTATAATTTCCGATCTGCCCCCAGATATCATAATCCCAGAAGTCTTTAATGTAAGCCGCTCCGAGCGTGATCCACCCCTGATAATCAAAAGAAAAATCATTGATCGGCTTGCTTGGAAATGCATCATGGATCCAGTCGGGAATCTGAAAGCCAGGATAGTTTAAGAGAAGCTTCGCATATAGTTCCGGCTCCTTCGCAGCCGCCAGGGCTGCCACCATTCCCCCCTGACTTGCACCCATCAAAAAGATGCGGTTCCTGTCTACGAAAGGCCACTCCATCGCCTGCCTTGTCACGGAGAGTAAGTCATCGCATTGGGTTATCACCGACATATCGCTGGTCTTCCCCTCACTTTTAACAAATGGACCGCCGCCCCGGAAATCGAATACCAATGTGGCAAAGCCGAGGTCTGCAAAGCGTTTGGCATAGGGAATGCCGTACGTGTGATTGCAGGCCAGTTCATGGGAGTAGATCACCAGCGGGCATTCGCCGGATAGATCCGTTTTCGGCATATAAAGCTGCCCATAGATCTTTTCACCATGATTTTCAAGCCACACTTCTCTCACTTTATATGAAAAATTATCATTGTTATCTTTCAGCTGCATCATTCCATTCCGCCTCAAACTCTTCCGCCATAGCCACCGTTACAATACAGTCATTCACACGTATTGTCATAAAATGGTAGTCTATTGCTTTTTCCCAGGTTTCTTCCACGTGACACGCAAAGCCGCATCCTGCCGCCTTAAGCCCCGCTTCAAGTTTCGTCCAGGATTTCGTGAAGCACTCGTCCTTCACCTTTCTGGTTATCTGCTCATCCGAAAGGTCCGGCACGCGCTCTTCCCGTAAGGCATGAGAAAGACCTTCCTGCATTGCATGAAAAAACTCTTCCTGTAAGGCATGAGGAAATCTTCTCTCCACCACCGGCTCATTAAAGACACGGACACGCTCCATGTCTACGCCCACTTCTGCATCTGACACAGCCAAGACGGACATATCACCACTGTGAGAAAGATTAAAATAGTCAGGTGCCTCCCCTGCCTTTTTATATTTTTTCCCAAAAGGGTTTACTAAGAGTAGGCCATCGTCTGTGATTCCAAGATATACATAGAGCAGGTAAATGCTCCTTAGGATCTGCATTTTCCCCTCCGGTCTTTTGATCGATTCATAGCTTGATCTGTACGAGTCGGGCGCAAGACGCAAAAGTTCATCTGCACGAGGCTTCACTATTTGGTTGTCTGTAAAATACAAATGAACCTGTCGCATTTTTGTAAGCTCCCACTATACCATCCGGCATGTCATCTCAAAGCAGATCCCGCACAACGTCCACAAGGTCTGTCATCTTCTCGATCACGTAGTCCGGTCTCACGGCGTCAATTTTTTCCTCACTCTCTCCGTTTTTGTGATAGAGGCAGGTCTTCATGCCGAAATTTTTGCCGCCGGCCACGTCCGAAGTAAGGGAATCTCCTACCATAAGGCAATCTGCAGGATTTGGCACCGGCAACCCTTTCGCGATCTCCTCAAAGGCTCTTTCATAGAATCCGGCAAAAGGCTTTGACACCCCAAGTTTTTCCGAGACGAACACATGATCCATATACCTGTCCATCCCGGCAATCTTCAAACGCTTCACCTGCTGATCATAGGGACCGTTACTGGCAGCGCATACGAAAAAGCCATATCTTTCCTTTAACTCAGATATGGCATTAAACATCTCCATCACACCCTCCTCAGGGATGGCGCTCTCATTTAAGTATTTTCGGAAATACTCTTCAAACGCCACCCCGTCAAAGGAAATGTTCAGTTTTTCAAATATCATATTCCAGCGAATCTGCTTGAGACCATCAAAATCCAGTTCGCCTCTCTCGATTCTCCGCCAGAGTGCCAGATTATTTTCTGTAAAGACATCATACATCCATGGCTCGTAAGGGCGAAGCCCGAAACGGGAGAATCCCGTCTGCATGCTCATTTTCACATAAGCATCAAAGTCAAGGAGTGTGTTATCAATGTCTAAGAAAACTGCTTTTAACATGATTCAATACTGCTCTCTCAAAGATTAGCCTACGATCTCCCACTTCTTCTCAACCTTGTTAAGGAGCTCATATCCATCCTCTGTAACAAGGATCAGATCCTCGATACGAACGCCGTATTTGCCTTCGATATAGATACCCGGCTCGATAGAGAAGATCATTCCAGGTTCAGCAGCGCTCTTGTTGATTGGAGAAACATCGCCATACTCGTGGTCTTCCTGTCCGATGAAATGTCCCAGACGGATCTTCCAGTACTCGCTGTAACCTTTCTCGTCGATATAGTCCCTTGCCTGTGCGTCGATATCGCAGAACAAAGCGCCCGGTTTGATCACTGATTCTGCACGGAGGACTGCCTCGCGGACGATATCATGGATCTCCTGTTCTTCCTTGGATGCTTCCTTGCAGTAGAAGGTTCTTGTCATATCTGAGCAGTAGCCTTTCCATACGCATCCCATATCGATGAGCACGCACTCACCTGCCTTCAATGTTCTTGTATCACTTGGCTCGTGATGCTGGTCAGCCGCATTTGGTCCGAAGCATACGATGGTGTCAAAGCTGTTGCCGGAGCACCCTCTCTCCAGATAAGAATTGTCAATATAATCAGCAATCTCTTTCTCTGTCATGCCTTCCTTGATAAATGTCTTTAAACTCTCCATCACTTCATCATTAATGATAGATGCCTCTTTCATGATCTGGATCTCTTCGGCATTCTTCACTGCGCGGACACCGTCAACACAATCGGAACCCCATACTGTCTTTAACTGCGGGCATTTCTCCTGCAGCGGGATCAGGAAACGAGCCGGCCATGTCTTATCGATTCCCAGCGTCTTATCAGGATCGATATTCTCAGCGATGATCGAAATCTGATCCTCCATATCGCTGAACCATACCTCTTTGAAGCCGGTATTTGATACGAAATACAGGTAGTTTAAGAGCATGGTGTGCTCTCCGTTCTTCTTTAAGATCAGCGCATACAGTCTCTCGCCCGGGTTTACCATGATACCGGTCAGGAAACGGATGCTAAGCGGATCGGATACGATCAGCTGCTCTAACCCTTTTTCTTCCATCTTTGCAAGTACTCTTGCCATTCTTTCCTCGTACATTTTTTCGCCTCTCTTTTCTGATAATGATTCCTTATACCTTAAATCGATAGCCTACGCCCCAGATTGTCTCAATATACTGAGGGTTGGATGTGTCAACTTCCACCTTCTCGCGGATCTTCTTGATGTGAACCGTAACCGTTGCAATGTCCCCGATGGATTCCATATCCCAGATCTCCCGGAACAGTTCATCTTTGGAAAATACGTGATTGGGATGACTGGCAAGGAAAGTCAACAGGTCAAACTCCTTGGTGGTAAATGGTTTTTCCACCCCGTTGATCCATACGCGCCTTGCAGTGATATCGATCTTTAATCCGCGGATCTCAATGATCTTATTTTTCTCCACCGCGCTCTCCGTAAGCCGCTCAAATCTGGCAATATGAGCCTTCACACGGGCCACAAGCTCGCTTGGGGAAAATGGCTTGGTCATATAATCGTCCGCTCCAAGGCCTAAACCTCTGATCTTATCAATGTCATCTTTCTTAGCCGACACCATAATGATCGGTGCGTCTTTCTTGTCACGGATCTGCTTACAGATTTCAAATCCATCCACACCCGGAAGCATCAGATCTAAGATATAAAGATTGTAATCCTCTGCAAGACCCTTTGCAAGTCCTGTCATACCATCATTTGCCACTTCCACTTCAAATCCGCTAAGCTCTAAGTAATCCTTTTCAAGCTCCGCGATTGCTTCTTCATCTTCAATGATCAAAATTTTATTCATCTGCAGGTACCTCCTGATATTTTCTTAATACAAAATACATGGTCGTGCCGACGCCTTCTCTGCTGGTAGCCCACACTTTACCGCCATGCTCTTCCACGATCTTCTTCACAACGGAGAGCCCGATGCCGCTGCCGCCTTTGGAAGAATTGCGGGATGAATCGGTGCGGTAAAACCGGTCAAAAATCTGGGGCAGATCCTTTTGGGAAATGCCTTTTCCGTTGTCCTCGATCTCCACCTGAATAAAGTCGCCCACATCCTTTACGCGAAGAGAAATGCGAGGTCTGTCCTTATCCATATATTTCAGCGAATTGCCGACAATATTGTTGATCACCCGCCTTAACTGTTCCGGGTCTGCAATAAATTTCACATCCCTTTCCACATAATTCATGTAGCTAAAGTCCACATGTTTTCCTTCCATGTCAAGGGCAAGCTCCTCACCACAGTCATCAAAATAGGCAACCGCCGGCAGGATATTAAAATTGTAGGGAATCTTGTTGGTATCGATCTTGGAGTAAAGAGTCAGCTCGTTGATCAGGGCATCCATCTCATTTGCCTTATTGTAAATGGTACGCACATACCGTTCCACCTTCTCCGGCGTATCCGCAACCCCGTCTAAAATACCTTCCGCATACCCTTTGATGGTGGTCACCGGGGTTTTCAAGTCATGGGAAATGTTACTGATCAGTTCCTTGCTCTTAGAGTCGTCTGTCACCTTCTCCTCTGCCGACTCTTTTAATTTCTTCCGCATATCCTCCAAATCATCTGTCAACTGTCCCAGTTCATCGTCCGCCTCCGGGATCAATTCAAAATCCAGATTCCCTTCTTTGATATACTTAGTGGCTGCTTTCATCTTGTTGATTGGGCGGATGATGCCCCGATAGATCCAGAAGAAACAGCAAAAAGCTGTGAATATCAACACCAACAGAAGAATGATGACCGTATCATAGAGGATCTCTCTCACCTGCGGAATTGCCTCGCCCACATCCGTTACGATAAATGCACTTCCGTCAGTGCCATCTGAATACTGAAAATCGATCTGGCGAAGCAATACTTTCGCGCTGCCGCCGATGTAATAGCCATTCTCCGACGTGGATTCCATATCGCCGTATGCAGGCAGATGGCGGATTACCGTGTCCGCCTGTTCACTGTCCGTTCCAATGTAGGTGACCGTCCAGTCTTTCCGCACCAGAAGATAGGATTCCTTGGTGTTTAATTCTTCGTTGATCGCCACCAGCTTTGCCGCATCCTCCAGCTGATCGGGATTTTCCTCTATCAAATCTTCCAGTTCAGAAAAAGCCACCTCTGACACTTGACTTAAAAGCGTAGCAGAGTTTGAAAGACTTGAAAGCGTGGCATCGGAAATGCCATAAGTCTGTTCAATGTTTGACAGCTGATAACTTAGGGAAATCCGAAGCAAAAGTCCCGACAAAAGAAGCGGCAAAAATATGATTATAAAAAATGAGACGATGATACGTGTCTTTATTTTCATACTTTCTGCCTCCGAAATATAGCTAAAGTATAGCACGAAAAAGGACGCCTCTTGCAAAGCGTCCCTAAAGTTTTCTTAAAATTTTATAAATAGTAAGCACTCCCGTCCTTGTCCTGCCACATTCAGCCTTACGGGTGCTTTAGCAGTCAGGCGGATACCTTACAGATATTTTTTCAGCTCTTCCACTTTGTTAAGCTCTTCCCATGGGAGTGAAATATCTGTGCGCCCGAAATGACCATAAGCCGCAGTCTGCTTATAGATCGGGCGGCGAAGGTCTAACATCTTGATGATGCCTGCCGGACGAAGGTCAAAGTTCTCACGGATGATCTCCACCAGTTTTTCCTCGGAAAGTTTGCCTGTGCCAAATGTATCTACCATGATAGATGTTGGATAGGCGACACCGATTGCATAAGAGAGCTGGATCTCACATTTGTCTGCAAGGCCTGCTGCCACAATGTTCTTGGCAACGTAACGGGCTGCATATGCTGCGGAGCGGTCTACCTTGGTACAGTCTTTTCCGGAAAATGCACCGCCGCCGTGACGGGCCATACCACCGTATGTGTCTACGATGATCTTGCGGCCGGTCAGTCCCGAATCACCGTGGGGACCACCGATCACAAACCGGCCGGTAGGATTGATGAAGAACTTGGTCTTCTCATCAGTCATTCCCTCCGGGATCACTGCATCAAAAACATATTTTTTAATATCCTCATGGATCTGTTCCTGCGTCACCTCCGGATCATGCTGGGTAGAAAGGACAACCGCATCCAATCTCACCGGTTTACCCTCTTCGTCATACTCCACTGTAACCTGGGTCTTTCCATCCGGGCGAAGATAAGGAAGTGTACCATCCTTACGGACATCTGTCAGTCTCTTTGCCATCTTCTGGGCAAGAGCGATGGGGTAAGGCATAAGTTCCGGGGTTTCATTGGTCGCATATCCGAACATCATGCCCTGGTCGCCGGCGCCGATGGCATCCAGCTCTTCCTCTGACATTTTGTTCTCTTTTGCCTCTAAGGCCTTGTCAACGCCCATGGCAATATCGCTGGACTGTTCATCAAGTGCTACGATCACGCCGCAGGTCTCTGCATCGAATCCGTATTTGCCGCGGGTATAGCCAATCTCTGTGACCGTGTCACGTACGATTTTCTGAATGTCTACGTACCCTGTGGTAGTAATCTCTCCCATTACCATTACAAGGCCGGTGGTAGTGCAGGTTTCACAAGCCACACGGCTCATAGGATCCTGTTCCATCAGCGCATCTAAAATGGCATCTGAAATCTGGTCACACATTTTGTCCGGATGTCCTTCTGTTACGGACTCGGAAGTAAAAAGTCGTTTTTCCATGTTTTCTCCTCCTTATCATGGGGCGCTTTCTCCCAGATAATCGGAATATTTGGTCAGCGTACAACGCGAAACGGCCCGCTCGTAAGCGGACCGTCTATTATCATCAAATAAACCAATCCTCTTATTGTTCGATTACTCGCTCAGGTTGGCACCTTCCCGGTTCTTGGGGGTTGCCGCAGCTTCACAGGTCCTCTGTACCTCCACTGCTCTGAATAAGAGAAAGCTTTAAATTATTAAGTTCTAAGTGCATCTGTTGTTCAATGCGCTTAGTAATATAACGTATAAAGAGATCATTGTCAACACTAAACCTGTATCGGTTTTACATTTGCCGAAATTTTCTCAGAAACGGTACGGTGACAGAAACGGCATTTACAGCTCATCACCATCACGGATGCCTGTCAGATCCACATACATCTTCTTGTACTGTGCGGCTGAGTTCTCCCATGATACATCCTTATCCATGTCACGCAGGACCATCTCATCCCAGCACCAGCGATTGTTGAAATACAGATCTTTCGCGCGGTTCACCGCATCTAAGAGCAGATGCGCATCGTAATCATCAAATGTAAATCCGTTGCCTGTATTATCATTCTTGTTATAAGGCGCAACGGTATCCTTCAAACCGCCGGTCTCACGAACGATCGGCACGGTTCCGTAACGCATGGAATTGAGCTGTGTCAATCCGCAAGGTTCAAACAAGGATGGCACAAGGAAAGCGTCACAGCCGCCATAGATCTTATGGGCCTTTGCCTCGTTGTACATGATAAGTGCTGCCACACTGCCCGGATACTCCTTCTCATAGTAACGGAAAGAATCTTCATACTCCTTATCTCCGGTTCCAAGTACCACAAGCTGTGTATTCTCATCGATCACATAGGGGATGATGGAATTGACCAGGTCGAGACCTTTCTGGTTGGTCAGACGTGACACCAGACCAATGACAAATTTGCCTTCGTCTTCATCAAGTCCAAGCTCTTTCTGAAGTGCCACCTTTCCTTCTTTCTTCTTCTCAAGCGCATTGGTGATATCATAATTCACATCCAAAAGCGGGTCCGTTGCTGTATTCCACACTTCCACATCGATACCATTGACAATGCCCCTAAGCTTGCCGGCATGATGGGTCAGATGACCGCTTAAGCCTTCACCGTATTCATCTGTCTGGATCTCCTCTGCATACGTGCGGCTGACGGTAGTGATCTGATCCGCATAGGCAAGGCCACCCTTTAACATGTTGGCGTCATCATAGCCCACCTTCATGCAATCGATACCGAATACATAATCCGGCAGTCCTGACCAGTATTTCAGTGTAGCGATATTATAAATACCCTGGAACCGCAGGTTGTGGATCGTCAGGATCGATTTTGAACGGCCTACCGGCGTATTTGCAAACAATGTGCGCATATAGATTGGAATCAATGCGGCCTGCCAGTCATGGCAATGGATCACATCCGGAACCCAGTCCATATAGTTTAAAGCTGCAAGAGCTGCCTTGGCAAAATAACAGAACTTCGGAATATCATCTACCAGATTGGTATACGGTGTTCCATAGTTAAAGAATTCCTCATTATCGATAAAGTCATAGACAACGCCGTCCCAGACGTACTCCATGATGCCCACATAAAAAGAACGGCCGTCGGAGCAAAGCTGCATATCAAAGGAGCCGCGGTATATCATCTTCTCCTTGTACTGCTGTGGGATACATTTGTACTTAGGAAGGATCACCTTCACATCGCAGTCCAGATTGGCAAGTGTCCTCGGAAGCGCATACATAACATCCCCAAGGCCCCCTGTCTTGACAAATGGATAACATTCAGAACCAATAAAGGCTACACTTCTTCTCATATCAAACCTCTTTCTCACTCTCAGTGTTTATTCATGTTTCTATGTAAAAATCATATCATCGCAGGTAGTATTTTGCCACAGAAATTTTCACTTTCAATGCACTTTATTCCTCCCAGGAAAGCCGGTGCAAATGACCCTCTAAGTTCATATCCCGAAACTGATTCTGGCGCAGCGCCTCATACAGGACAATGGCCACGGAATTGCTTAAGTTTAAGGAACGGATATCGCCCACCATAGGAATGCGGATGCAGTCCTCCTTGTGTTTCACCAGTATTTCCTCCGGAATCCCGGCGCTCTCTTTGCCGAACATGATGTAACAATCATCCTCAAATTCCGCTTCCGAATACACTTTAGGAGCTTTGGTGGTGGCCATATAGATCTTGGCCCCGGGATTTTTCGTAAGGAAATCCTCAAAATTTACATAGGTAGTCACATCAAGCCGGCTCCAGTAATCCATTCCCGCCCGCTTCAGGGCCTTCTCAGAAAGGCTGAACCCCAAAGGCTCGATCAAATGAAGCCTGGTGCCCGTCGCCACGCAGGTCCTACCGATATTTCCCGTATTAGCCGGAATCTCCGGCTCCAACAACACAATATTCAACATGAAAATCACCTCATTTTTCAAAAAGGGACACCCTGATTCTCAATTGGGGACGTACCCCTTTTCAAAAAGTGTACGTCCCCAATTGAATTAATTTGCTCTTAATTTTTGTACAAAATGTTCCAGTCTTCCAATGGCTTCTTTGAGTTCATCCATAGAATACGCATAGGAGATCCTAAGGAACCCTTCGCCGCAAGCGCCAAAGGCTGTTCCCGGTACTGCCGCCACTTTTTCTTCTTCCAAAAAGCGGGTGGCAAATTCATCACTGGTCATGCCAAACTCGGAAATGTTCGGGAATACATAGAATGCACCGTAAGGCTCAAAGCATGGCAGCCCCATCTCTTTAAAGCGGTGAAGCAGATATCTTCTGCGCTGATTGTAAGCATTGCGCATCTCCTCCACTTCGTTATCGCAGTGGCGCAAACCTTCCACCGCTGCATACTGAGAGTTTGTGGGCGCACACATGATCGCATACTGATGGATCTTCAGCATCTGAGTAATGATATGAGCCGGTCCGCAGACATAGCCAAGTCTCCAGCCCGTCATGGCAAATCCCTTGGAAAATCCATTGATCACCAGAGTTCTCTCCCGCATACCCGGAAGGGATGCGATAGACACGTGGGGAACACCTGTATAGGTAAGCTCCGAGTAAATCTCATCTGACATGACATAAATATCATATTTCTTACAGATTTCAGCGATCGGCTCCAGTTCTTCTCTTGTCATGACCGCGCCTGTCGGATTGTTGGGGAATGGAAGCACCAAAATCTTGGTCTTCTCTGTGATGGCAGCCTCCAGTTCTTCCGCTGTCAGTTTGAATTCATTCTTCTCCTGGAGTGGGATTACAACCGGATTGCCGTCTGCAAGTACAGCGCAGGGAAGGTAAGAAACATAGCTTGGCTGAGGGATCAGCACCTCATCCCCCGGATTTAACATAGCGCGGAATCCGATATCAATGGCTTCCGAGCCACCTACCGTTACCATGCATTCTGACTTGAAATCATAGCTTACACCGATTTTACGCTCCAAATATCTGCAAATCTCCATACGCAGTTCTTTTAATCCGGAATTGGATGTATAGAACGTACGGCCTCTCTCCAAAGAATAGATACCTTCCTCACGGATCCGCCAGGGAGTCTCGAAGTCCGGCTCACCTACACCAAGGGAAATCGCATCCGGCATCTCGGCAACAATGTCAAAAAATTTACGAATTCCGGAGAATTCAATTCCTTTGATTTTTTCAGATAAAGCATCTCTCATTACAGGCTCACCGGCATCCTTTCTTCTCTTGGTCTCTTCACAAGGATCTGCCCATGATCCTTATATTTTTTCAGGATAAAATGGGTTCTTGTAGAAGTGATATCGCCGATCGTCGACAATTTTTCAGAGATAAAACGCGACACTTCCATCAACGTCTTTCCTTCCATAGTGACCAGGTAGTCATAGCCCCCTGAGATCAGGTAAACGGCTTCTACCTCCGGATAATTGCAAATACGGTCTGCAGTCTTGTTGTAGCCCTGCTCCCGCTGAGGTGTGACATTGACCTCGATCAATGCGTTGACACGATCCTCCCCTGCTTTTTCCCAATCGATCAATGTATGATAACCACAAATGATTCCTTCCGCTTCCATATCTGCGATCTCATTCGCGACCGCCGCCTCCGGGATCCCAAGGCAGACAGATAATTCGCCAAGGTCAAAACGTGAATTCTTCTCCAGTGATTTTAAAATCTGTTTTCTCATCATATCCTCCTCTCTCCGCCTGACGCCGCTTTAGCGCTGCGAAGGAAATATTTTCATAAGCTCATCCGGCACAGGTCTGTCGATATAACGCATCTCTTCTCCGTTTCGAATGATCTTATCATGATCTTCTCTGACAAATCCGATGACTGCTGCAGGTATCTCCGCCTTTGAAAACGTCTCCAGAAGACCTTCCGGATCCTCTGTCACCATCAGCATGCAGCCGGTTGACATAAGCTGGTAAGGATTCAGGCGGAACAGTTCACATACCTCCACCGTCTCCTGTTTTAACAAAACAGACCTAAGGTCAATCTCGATCCCGGTCTTTAATTCCTCTGCCATGTAGTGAAGCGCCGCAAAGATGCCACCCTCCCCACATGGATATATGTAAGATGGATTTCCCGCAAGGTACATTCTTGCCGCCTCCATCTGATAAATGCATGGCAAAAGGGATTTGATCTGATGGATAAAAGTCGGAGCAAAGCGTGCCTCTAAGGTCTCCGTTTTCTCATCCGCGATGCGGAGCATCCCTTCCAGTCCCGCATAGCCGCACATGACAATACTGTCACCTGGCTTGGGGGCTGCTGCCGTTTCATCCAAAGCGGCTCTATTCCCGGCCGCTCCATCTTCTGCAATGCTGTTCTCTGTTCCGGGGCCCGGTGCGATTGCGGCATCGCCTTCCCCGGCTGTCCCCGTTGCTGTCCCAGCTAAAGTCACATGCACATAATACTGATTTACAGCACTGTGAATGCCACCGCTCACCTCAGGTGTCACACCGGCTCCAAAGCTTTGCAAAGCCTTTTCCATAGGTTTTGAGAGCACCCATGTACGCGCTCTCTCCCTGTTGGCAGGTGTAAGGATACGGATCTTTGCAAGCGCTATATCCACCGGATCCACGCCCAGGGCTGACAGCTCATTCATAGCCTGCGCCAGGGCATAAATCCCCGTATTCTTTTGAAATCCATAACTTTCTCCACAGGAAACGCTTGTGTTTCCCTGCAAAAAACGAAGTTTCATCTATCTTACCCTAACAACCTTCATTTGACAACATTTTGAAAATGCAGCAGGTAACATCTGTCAGATACTTAAGATCCGATAGCCGCCCGGATCTTTGCAAGATCCTGGGTTGCCACGGCCGCCTTCACGGCCGCTGCTTTCGTGGCATTGTCTGTCTTGGTACCCACCTCGATGACCCGGTCGATACATTTGTACAGGCTGTAATTTTCCTGTACTTTTTCTGTCTCTTCCCCATCGATGTAAATGTGCTTGTACAAGATTACTTCCATGCCCTGGTGGGCGGTTGTCACTGTCTGCATACCTCCAAGATAAAGTTCAGAGTTGCACTTATAGGTAACCCCCGGGTCCGTCGTGGATATCGTCTCCGTTGTAAAATCAATAGTCCTGTTCTCAGCTCGTGTCTCTTTGCCGAAAATAGCAAATGTCAGCTGATTATCATCATCAATCTCACCGTAGATAAAAATGGGTGAATCATAATTATTCTTAAACACAAAATCCTTGCTGTCCCCGGCGATAGCCGCATCTCTTGAAGGATCTACATACGCCACCTTCATGGAATGGGGGGATCGTTGCACTACCTCCAGCTCTGCATAAAGGACCGCGTTGTAGAGCGTAGAACTCACCTGACAGATCCCTCCGCCGTAAGTCTGCACCACCTGTCCATTCTCATAGGAGCCGGCCTGTCTGTAGCCGTGTTCTTCATCATAGGGCGCTGTTGCATCGTGAACGGAGAACTCCTCGCCCGGCTGCAGCACCGTTCCGTTGATGTGTTCCATGCCCGCCTTTAGATTATACCAACGGTCTCCGCTGCCTGCGTTGGTGGAATAACTTCCCAAGCAATCCTCAAAGCCGTCGAAATCGCTGGCAAACACCTTAGGCTGTTCTTCCACAAGGCAAACCTCACAGGTCAGATTCTGATGTCCCCAGTTGCCGTTCAGCTCTGTGAAAAATGTTTCCTTTGAAGCCTCTGTGTCCACCTTTTTACCCACAACCTCATCCGTAATGACAAATGTGCCGTCCTCATCTCGGCTGACCTTTGCATCCTGGGCATGAGGCGCTATGGTATCGCAATATCCGGACAAAATGCCGTTTAAAGCAGCATCATCCACTGTGTAACCGGCCTCCACCGTATGCGGTTCCTTCTTCAGCGCCCGAAGTCTTTGCATCCGCTCCCAGAGCGTACCTGTACGGCCGTAATCATAGGCTGCGTCCACAGTCTTATCAAGATCCTCAAATGTAAAAGAAAGAGCTTCTAAGATCACTTTGACTTCGTCCCCGCTTGCAACAGCAGAGACGTACACCACCGGCTCTTCCTCGGCTTCTTCAGCATCGACATCAGCCTCCCCATCTGTGTCAGCCTCGTCCGCATCAGAAGAGGATTCAGCCTCGCTATCATCCTCCGCAGCAGCAGATGCGTCATCTGTGTTTTCGGTCTCTGTCCCGTCATCGGCATCCGCTGTTCCATTTTCCGCTGCATCAGATGCCTCATCCGTGGTTTCATCGTCCTCTGCCGGACTTGTCAGAGCTTCCAGTTCCTCCGCCACGCTCTCCGCATCGCCGCCTTCCACATGGAAAGTGACTGTAAGAGCCTGGTCGGCGCTCATCTGTTCTGTGAGGGCGGCTTTCGCCTCCTCCTTCGTCATTCCCGATACATTGATAGAACCGATATACACGTTGTCGCAGATCTTATCTTCCGGCACGCGCCCGGTATAAATGTTCAAAAACAGAAGCAACAGACCTAGGGCCGCTGCCACAATCAATTCCAGTTTCAAAAGTGTGAAGTAAGGTTTTCTTGGATCTTTTCTTCTATGTACTTGTCTTTTCTTCGTTTTATTTGCGTTTTTATTCGCCATAAACGGTTCTTACCCCTTAAGATTCTTATCTTTTAGAACTTCCCCTTACACCGATGTAAATAAACTTGGAATAATACTGGTAGCCACCATAGCAACAACCACTATGATGATCACGATTGCAATGATTCGTTTAAATTTTGGATTATTAAAATTCATCTTTCAAAGTTCCTTTTCTTTGCAGCGGACGTTCTCAGGTCCGCTTCTGCCTTATCGATGAGGCGCCGGTTTCTTTTCAGCCCCTCAAAAAAATACTACCTTTTATCATACACGTTTTGGCGTCCTGATTCAATGGATTTCTGTGCTTGTAATCGAAGAGAATGGTACATGAAAGCCCGGGGAATGTCTCCAAATGAGTCATTTTCTGCAGTTGCTTTTTATCGTATCCTTCGTAGTCTGCCAGGTATCTGTGTTCTTCTGCTTCCTTCTCGTAGAAATGGCGTGCAAAAGCCTGGTCTGTCTTATCTTCTCCCGCGAACGCCGGACGGCTCTTTGCATTTTCACGAAGGTAATAATCCATGGTCAAAAGTTCCTTAAAGACTTCCCATTCCTGAGGCGAAATTCCCAGGACATTTTCCACAAATGCAAGAAAGATTTCATAGCGGGCCGCCCGCTTGTGCTTTTGTTTTGACAGTTGCTGCCCTTTATAATAGTCCGCCAAAGTCTGATACATGGCATAGGATGATGGAAAATAAGCTTCAAGCCTCTCTATGGTATGGGAAAACTGACCGGAATTATAGTATACCTCCACCATTTCCTCTACGCCTTTTAACTCCACCACATCCGCAAATGAAAGCCATTTTGTCCGTCTCACTTCGTAGGGCGGCGTGTCACTGTAAACAAGCTCATAGGCTTCCCTATTCTCATACATGTAGGAACCTTTCAGCACCTTTAAAAAACCAAGCTGCAGCTGATCCGGATGCATGGCGTATACATCATCGAAGGATTGCTTAAAGGATGGAAGATCTTCAAAAGGCAGACCTGCGATCAGATCCAAATGCTGATGAATGTTTTGGCAGGCTTTTACCCGCGCCACATTTGCCGACAGTTTTTCAAGGTCCATAGTCCGATGGATTTCTTTCACCGTCTCCAGGTTAGTAGACTGTACGCCAACCTCCAGCTGGATCAGTCCCGGACGCATGCCATCCATGAGCGCAAGTTCCTCCTCACTTAGGATATCTGCCGCCACCTCAAAGTGGAAATTAGTCACACCGTTGTCGTGTTCCTTGATATACTGAAGGATCGGCAGAGAGTGGTCGTGCCTGCAATTAAAAGTCCTGTCCACAAATTTCACCTGTGGCACATTGTGATCTAAGAAAAACCGGAGTTCCTCAAATACCAGAGAAAGATCTCTAAGCCGAAGTGTTTTATCCACAGATGAGAGGCAATAACTGCATCTGAAAGGACAGCCCCTGCTTGATTCATAGTAAACAATCTTGTTGGCGAAATCCTCCATGTCCTTGTAGACGAAAGGAACTTCATTTAAATCGATGGGTTCCCGCCAGGGATTCTCAAGGATTTCCCCGGCTTCGTCTCGATAGGTAATGCCTGCAACTAAACGCAGGGCTGCTTCATAAGATCTGCTCTCCTTTTCTTCTGCACGGCGTTCACCATGGGGCTTTATCATTGCATACGCCTCCCCGTAAATCTGTGAAAGCTTTGCAAATGTAGCCTCCCCTTCGCCTTTCATAATGCCTTTGACATGAGGCATTTCTGCAAGGAGCCTGGCCGCCTCATAAGATGCTTCCGGTCCTCCAAGCCAGATGGGCGTTTCGGGACATATTTTCGCGTATTCTCCGGAGATGAGCCGCACATATTCCATGTTCCATATATAGGATGAAAAACACAGCACATCCGGCTTCTTTTCATAGATATCCATCAGGATATCATCCGCCGGCTGGTTTATGGTATATTCCGCCAGACTGATATCAGCCTGACAGCCTGCCTTTGAAAGCGCAAGATCTGCATAAGCCTTCAAACTGTAAACCGCCAGGTTAGAATGGATATATTTGGCATTGATCGCCACAAGTAAGATCCGCATAAGCGCTCCTTTCGTGCAAGCGCAATCTTCCGAAGTGCTTTTTTGTCACGTTCTGAGATTGCATGCGCTCGTCAAGGCCATCGACGCATTTCGTCCTGACTTTGACTCGTCGCCAACACAAATAAGAGCCACGGCATTCACCGTGGCTCGTCTCATTTTCTTAAACCTCTACCGTCACTTTCTCAAGTTTCCAGATTTCATCTATGTATTCCTCGATGGTGCGGTCAGAAGAGAACTTACCGCAACAAGCGGTGTTGAGGAGTGCCTTCTTAGCCCATCCCTCTTCATCTCTGTAAGCCTTCTCCACTTCCATCTGAGCTGCCTCATAAGAACGGAAGTCCTTCAATACAAAGTACATATCCTGTGAAAGCAGCGAATCATGAAGATCTCTGTACATATTCGGATCGCCGTTTGAGTAGGTACCGTCAGTCAGCTGGTCGATCACTTTCTTGATCGCCGGGTCAGAATTGTAAATATCTCTTGGATTGTACCCACCGTTCTGCTCATAGTTGATAACCTCGTCTGAGCTCAATCCGAAGATAAATGCATTCTCAGCACCCACTTCCTCTACGATCTCTACATTGGCACCATCCATAGTTCCAAGTGTAGGAGCGCCATTTAACATAAATTTCATGTTACCGGTTCCGGATGCCTCTTTAGAAGCGGTTGAAATCTGCTCTGACACATCTGCTGCTGCAAAGATCCACTCTGCATTGGACACACGATAGTCCTCAATAAACACAACTTTAAGCTTTCCACGGATGCTCTTATCATTGTTGATCACATCTGCGACAGAGTTGATCAGCTTAATGATCTCTTTTGCACGGATATAGCCGGCAGAAGCCTTTGCACCGAAAATAAATGTTCTCGGGAAGAAATCCATATCCGGATTTGCCTTCAGCTGATTATAAATATGCATGATATGAAGAATATTCAGTGATTGACGCTTATACTCGTGCAGACGTTTTACCTGTACATCAAAGATGGAGTCTGGGTCAACTACAACGCCGTTGTGCTCTAAAATATATTTTGCAAGGCGCTCTTTGTTCTTGCGCTTGATAGCCATAAATTCTTTGCAGGCTTTCTTATCCTCAGCCAATGGCTTCAACCCGTTCATCAGCGTCAAGTCAGTGGCCCATGCATCGGTCCCAAGCTTTTCTGTAACCCAGTCAGCCAAAAGCGGGTTGCCATGCTTTAAGAAACGTCTCTGCGTGATACCGTTAGTCTTATTGTTGAATTTCTGCGGCATCATCTGATAGAAGTCTTTCAGCTCCTGATTCTTTAAGATTTCTGTGTGAAGTCTTGCAACACCATTGACAGAATATCCTGCTACGATGGCAAGATGTGCCATCTTAACCTGACCGTCGCGAAGAATCTGCATCTTAGCCACCTTCTGCTCATCTCCCGGATACATTTCCCGAATCTGCATAACAAATCTGCGATCGATCTCCTGGATGATCTGGTACACTCTCGGAAGCAGTCTCTGGAACAGTGAGATTGGCCATTTCTCAAGGGCCTCAGACATGATGGTATGATTGGTATATGCACACGTCTTTGTGGTGATTTCCCAAGCCTGATCCCATCCAAGTCCTTCCTCATCGATAAGGATTCGCATCAATTCAGCAACTGAAACTGTCGGATGCGTATCATTCATCTGAATGGTCATCTTCTCATACAGCTTCGTGATATCCTTGTGACCTCTCTTATATCTGGCAACTGCTGCCTGGAGAGATGCGGAAACGAAGAAATACTGCTGTTTTAAACGCAGCTCTTTTCCGGCCATGTGGTTGTCATTTGGATAGAGAACGTCAACGATATTCTTCGCTAAGTTCTCCTGCTCTACCGCCTTGCGGTAGTCACCCTTGTCAAAAGAGTCCAGCTGGAAATCAACGATCGGCTCTGCATCCCAGATGCGAAGCGTGTTGACAATATGGTTATTATAGCCAACGATCGGGTAATCGTATGGAACAGCCAGAACAGACTCATAGTTCTCCAGAATGAAGTTCGGATTGCCGGTACTCATGTCATATTCCACACGGATATTTCCGCCGAAGCGCACTTCCTTTGCATACTCCGGACGGCGAAGTTCAAAGGGATTACCGTTCTTAAGCCAGTTGTCCGGTGCCTCCACCTGATAGCCGTCTTTGATCTTCTGCTTGAACATGCCATAGTGGTAACGGATACCGCAGCCGTACGCCGCATATCCCAGTGAAGCCAGTGAATCCAAAAAGCAAGCGGCCAGTCTGCCAAGACCACCGTTTCCAAGTGCCGGATCCGGCTCCTGATCCTCGATGGCGTTCAGATTGATCCCAAGCTCCTTCAGTGCCTCATCAACTTCTTTGTAAGCACACATGTTGATCAGGTTATTTCCAAGTGCACGTCCCATCAAAAATTCCATTGACATGTAGTAAACAATCTTCGGATCATCTTTCTCATACTGTTTCTGTGTTGCATACCAGTCTTCTACGATGGCATCCTTCACTGTGTAGGAAACAGCCTGATAAAGCTCCTGCTCACTTGCCTCGTCAATATCCTTGCGGAACAAATGGCGCAGATTTCTGCGCACGTCTTTTTTGAATTGTTCTTTCTCGAATCTCTGCATTAATTCATCTCCAATATCCTGTATTTTCCCCCGCGGATTCCTATCCGCCTTCAATCAATCCAATGGACGGGATATTTCCCGTCCATGAATATATCTTTTTTTAGATCAGACACTCCCTATTGTCTCTCAACGCCAAGAGTCACTTTCTCGCCGTTGATCTTCCACTCCTTCACATAACCTGCAGGAGTTCCTTTCTCACATGAAACGCCAAGTGTCTCTGCAGCGATAGCATCTGCGTTGCCCGCGAAAACTTTCTCTGCCTTCTCGGTTCCCTCATATGTGATGGCGATCTTATCCATCACCTCGAAATCAGCCTCTTTACGCATGGTCTGGATCTTACTGATGATCTCACGTACAAATCCTTCTTCCAAAAGATCTTCTGTCAGATTGGTATCAAGTACAACTGTGATGCCATTCTCCTCAATAGACTCAAAGCCTTCCATCTGCGCGGTGTCAATAAGAAGGTCCTCGCGTGAAAGTACCACATCCTGCCCATTGATGTCAAGTTTTAAATTCTCTGTTGCGTTAAGCTCATCCATAGCCGCATTTCCATCAAGAGCGGCAAGCGCACTCTTGATACCGCCAAGAAGCTTACCGTATTTTGGTCCGACAGTACGCATCTGCGGTTTAAATGAGTAAGAGGTAAATGCGCGCATTTCCTGTGTAAATGTGATGGCTTTTACATTCAGTTCATCTGCGATGATAGCCTGATAGAACTCCGGGAGTTCTGCCTCGGCCTTCACATACATCTGACCGATCGGCTGGCGGTTCTTGATATTTGCTGCATTTCTGGCTGCACGGCCCATGATGACGATCTTTAAAACTTCATCCATATTAGTCTCAAGTTCTGTGTCAATGTATGCCTCGTTCACCTTCGGGAAGTCGGTAAGATGAATACTCTCCGGTGCCGAATCATCCAGGCTTCTGACCAGATTCTGATAGATTTCTTCTGTCATAAACGGAATCATCGGTGCTGCTGCCTTGCAGATCTCAACCAGTGCGGTGTAAAGGGTCATATAAGCGTTGATCTTATCCTGCTCCATTCCCTTTGCCCAGAAACGTTCACGGGAACGTCTTACATACCAGTTTGACATGTCATCCACAAAGTTCTGCAGCGCTCTTGCTGCCTCCGGGATCTTATAATTCTCAAGATCTGCATCCACCTCTTTGATCACACTGTTCAACTTAGACAATAACCATTTGTCCATGATCGGAAGCTTGTCATAGTCTAATGTATATTTGGTCGCATCAAAGTTATCGATATTTGCATAGAGCACAAAGAATGCATATGTATTCCACAAGGTGCCCATGAATTTGCGCTGTCCTTCCACAACTGCCTTACCATGGAAACGGTTCGGAAGCCATGGTGCGGAATTGACATAGAAATACCAGCGGATCGCATCAGCGCCATATTTTTCAAGCGCGTCAAACGGATCTACCGCATTTCCTTTTGATTTACTCATCTTCTGACCATTCTCATCCTGCACGTGCCCAAGAACGATAACGTTCTGGTATGGGCTCTTGTTAAAGAGCAGCGTTGAAATAGCCAGCAGCGAATAGAACCATCCACGGGTCTGATCCACTGCCTCTGAGATAAACTGTGCAGGGAAATGAGACTCAAAATATTCCTGATTTTCAAATGGATAGTGGTACTGTGCAAACGGCATGGATCCGGAATCAAACCAGCAGTCGATCACTTCCGGAACGCGGTGCATAGGCTTGCCGCACTTCGGGCATTTGACAGTCACTTCATCGATATATGGGCGGTGAAGCTCAATGTCATCCGGGCAATTGTCAGACATTGCCTTCAGCTCTTCTTTGCTTCCGATAGAGTGCTGACAACCGCACTCACACTCCCAGATATTTAAAGGTGTTCCCCAGTAACGGTTACGGCTGATGCCCCAGTCCTGGACATTCTCAAGCCAGTCGCCAAAGCGTCCCTTACCGATACTTTCAGGGATCCAGTTGATGGTATTGTTGTTGGCGATAAGATCGTCTTTCACCTCTGTCATCTTGATAAACCATGACTCACGGGCATAGTAGATCAGCGGCGTGTCACATCTCCAGCAATGCGGATAGTCATGTTCAAACTTCGGCGCGTCAAAGAGCAGCCCTCTCTTATCCAGATCGATCAGCACCTCCGGATCCGCGCTCTTTAAAGAAGGATCTCTGTCTAACTCTGCCTGGGTAGGCTTTGCACGCATGCCGGCAAACGGTGTCTCGTCTGTCATGCGGCCCTTCTCATCTACGAATTTAACCAGTGGGAGGTCATATTTACGGCCTACCTGCGCATCGTCCTCACCAAATGCAGGAGCGATATGTACAATACCGGTACCATCGGACATGGTTACATAGCTGTCGCATACCACATAATGACTCTTCTTATGCTGTCTTTGTCCTTCCTCTTTTGCACAGACATAAAGAGGCTCATACTCCTTATATTCAAGGTCAGTTCCCACATAGGTCTCAAGGATCTCATATGCAGGTGTGTCTTCTGTCGCAAGTTTGGAAAGAACAGTATCAAGCAGTGCCTGTGCCATATAGTAAGTATAGCCATCTGCTGCTTTCACCTTTACATAAGTCTCTACAGGGTTTACACACAGTGCCACGTTGGAAGGAAGTGTCCAAGGTGTGGTTGTCCATGCTAAGAAATAGGCATCCTCACCTACCACTTTGAAGCGCACAACTGCCGAGCGCTCTTTTACAGTCTTGTATCCCTGTGCCACTTCCTGTGAAGAAAGAGGCGTGCCACAGCGAGGGCAGTAAGGAACGATCTTAAATCCTTTATAGAGAAGACCCTTATCCCAGATTTTCTTCAAAGCCCACCACTCAGACTCAATAAAATTGTCATCATATGTTACATATGGGTCATCCATATCAGCCCAGAAACCAACAGTACCTGAGAAATCCTCCCACATACCCTTGTATTTCCATACGGACTCTTTACATTTTTTAATAAATGGCTCTACACCGTAGTTCTCGATCTGATCCTTACCGTCAAGGCCCAGCGCTTTCTCAACCTCTAACTCAACCGGAAGACCATGGGTATCCCATCCGGCCTTTCTCGGAACCTCATATCCCTTCATGGTGCGGTAACGCGGGATCATATCTTTGATGACACGCGTCAGCACGTGACCGATATGCGGCTTACCGTTGGCTGTCGGAGGGCCATCATAAAACATGTACTGCGGGTTTCCCTCACGGATCTTCATACTCTTCTCAAAAATCTCATTCTCTTTCCAGAACTTCTGCGTCTCCTTCTCACGCTCCACGAAGTTCATGTCTGTTGAAACTTTCTTGTACATAAAAACCTCCAATAAAAAGACTCCCGTCCCATAGGACGAGAGTCAAAACTCACGCTTTTAAACCACCTACATACTACCATATGCCTTCCCTGTAACGGAGGAAATCCGTCAGTCCTTACTTGCCGTCTAAGCTTTGGGGAGCTGCAACTCGGAAGTGATATTCAGGTAAATGCTACTCGCACCGGGCTCCCATCGTCCCCGGCTCGCTGTGCCTTTTACATAGACCCTACTGTCTTCGTCACCGTTTTTACACACATTTGGCAATATTATAGGAGAAATGATTTCATTAGTCAAGCTTCAATTGCCTTCTGCCTCGTTTCTTTTTCCCTCGATAACGGACAATGGCAATGATCAATGCGATCAGAAGTATACCGAGCACACCAAACAATGCATACAGGATGATCGTATCCACAGGCATTTCCTGCTCGACCTTCTCCTCTTCCTCCATGGTTTCCACTGTCGTCTCCTTATCATTCTCCTCGTAATGGGCCTTCATATAGGACTCGCTTAGGTTGACTCTGGCAGAACCAAGGAACGTATCCTCATAGGAATAGCGCACCGTGGCTAGGCCTGTCTCCTGCGCATTTTCATCGGGGACAAGTTCCATGTCAAGGTCAGCGAAGGAAACGCTGTCGGGAAGTACCACATACCCTGCCGCCTCGTCTGCATATTCGCCTGCATCCGCCGCGTCAATGTAGGATCCGATATCTGCAGATGTCTCATGATCCGCGATAGATACCTTGGAAAAGTTGTTGTACACATACTCTAACAGATTCCTGGAATCCGGGTAGACATTCTTGCCGTAGGTCCGAAGCACTACACACACAAGCTGGAAGCCATCTTTGTCCGTCATGGTGACAAGCGTTGACTTGGCGTCCGATGTATAGCCGGTCTTGCCTCCCACAAAATATTCATAGTATTCTGAATTATCTTCATAAAGCATCTTGTGATGCTGCTGGAAGGTATGCTCCTCCACCGTATCCGACGCCTCAATGGTATACTGCTTGGTCTGGGAAATAGTGAAGAAATCCTCGTATTTAAACAGTTCTCTGCCGATCAGTGCCATATCCCTGGCACAGGTATAATGGTCCTCATCGTGGAGACCGTTGGTATTGACAAAGTTGGAATTGTGTCCACCAAGTTCCTCCACTGTGGCATTCATCTCATCGATAAACCACTGATAGTCATGTCCCGCATTGGTTCCCACGCTCTCACCCACTGCGTAGGCCGCCTCATTGGCAGAAGCCAGCAGGGTAGCGTACAGCGCCTGGGCCAAACTGATCTCATCTCCCTCATCTAAACCGATGGAAGAATCCCCCGGCTCTAAGAAATCCACACTGTCCGCCGAAAAGACTACCTTGTCTGAAAGAGAACCGTACTTTAAAGCCACCAGCGTTGTCAGCAGCTTGGTAATGCTGGCCGGATACTGGTGGGCATCGATATTCTTCTCATAGAGAATGGCACCGGTCCCAACTTCCATAACGATTGCCGACTCGCCATAGGTCTCCGGCCCTTCCGGCCAGTTGGTCCTCTCGTTGGATTCTATATTGATGGCGTAAGCTGCGTCCAGATCTTTCTGAAGCTGTGAGTCTTCGTCCTCCTCCGCCTCCGTTGCAAACGCGCTTATGGAAAGGCCAAGGCTTAAGACTGTTACAAGCCCCACACTGATGAGGCGCTTTACAAATCTTCCGTATTTCATAATGGGTAACCCCCGTGCTGTGTGTCTATCCAAGTAGTATCTGTCATTTTCACCTGACATAAGTTTAGGCTATTGTATCATATTTTTCACTTTCTGTAAGCACCGGGATTATGCGAGGAGCCAAGGGCATCGACGGGGCGTCATAACTTTGACTCGCCGGCAACACAAAAAAGCAGGGGCCGGACCCCCGCTTTTTTATTCTTCATTTTCTACGATATCTTCTGCATACAGCTTTGACAATGTATCTTTTAATTCTTCTTCTTTACTCTTTACCTGGCGAAGCTTCACCCATACGATCGCGATCACTGCGATCAGTATCAGCACCGGAATCAGGTCCGGCAGAGCGAAGCCAAGCTTCGTATGTGCCAGCACATAAATCATCTTCTTCTACCTCCCATCCGGTCAAACTGCCAGATCAGCCGCATGATTCTTAGCGGTTTCTATCTTCTCTTCCAGCTCTTTGGCAAATCTTGCTGCCCGCTTCTTCTGATTGGTGGTGTGGACCAAGATCAAGATCACCAGGACAATCCCCAAAATAATGGTTGGTATTGTCCAGAAGCAGCATCCCAGTGTCTCATGTGAAAATATATAAAGACCGATCATCATATCACTCATCCCAAGTCTCCTTACTTCTCATCACTTCCATGCGTTTCCTCATACGTGGCAGCCGCGATCTTTTCCTCCATGGCTGCCAGTCTGGCCTGCCGTTTCTTCATGCCCACTGCATAAACCGCATAAACGATCACTGCCAGAAGCATTGCCAAAAATCCAAAGAAGCTGCACTTATGATAATCCGGAATAGATGAGTCTGACAATGGGACTTCATCTGCCGGAACTGTGATGATGTCATAAGACCCATCTTCATTTCTCTTGATAACAGCTACCTGTCCGCTCTTGTTTTTAGATCCTTCGCCCTCTGAAGCTACACTATCGCTTGTTACTGTGCTCTGTCCTGATGCTGCGCTTAAAGCACTCGTGCCTGCGCTTTCTGTTGTCACTTCCTCTGTCACAAGGCCGTCACCGTCATCACGAGGAGCTCCGTCCCCTTTAGGTGCTGCTGCTTCTGCATTCGGTGTATAGGTAACTGTCTCTACGATATCACTTGCCGGCATTTCATCTGCCATAACAGCCTCAAGGTCTGCAAAGTAACCGGTGAAGTCAGGTGATACTATTTTAAACGGATCGCGGTAGGCCACCTCTTCTTCATAGTCTTCCGCCATCTTATTACCGTTATTATCTACATAGTGAACCAGAACCTTGTAGGTCTTTTTCTCATAATAGAAGGTCACCACATTGTTGTCCAGACCAATGGTGATATCAGCCGTTCCTTCACCTACAACCTGATAACCGTCGATTTCTTTTGCCGTAAGCGTCTTCGTGTCGCCGTAGGTCTGGTTCTCTACTGTATCCGCAGCAGCGATCGTACTGTTTGTTCCCTGCTCCAAGTAGTTGATCGTATAAGTAAGCTTTACCTTGTCATAGTAAAAGTTAAAAGACATCATATTCTCTGTCAGCGTTGCCGAAAGTGTCTCATCTCCATTTACAGTATAGCCTGGGATTTTCTTTGCATTTAAAAGGATCTGACTTCCTTCTGTCTGTCCGCTGACCTCTTCACAAGCTGCGATGGTGCGGCCGGTTCCTTTTTCCAGATAATTGATAAAATAGATAAAATCCGCAGCCGGGTTCTTTGTCTGGTCATCCTTTACTTCCTCTGCCTTCGTATCGATCACAAGGTCCTCTCCCTTTGCCTCTTCTTTGAGCTCTTTGCTCTCGATCTCATACTCTTCCGTCACAGACTCTTTCTCTTCGATCGGAGTCTCTTCCGTCTCTTCATCTGTCATCTCTTCTATCTCCACGCCATCCAGGCTGTCTGTTGCTTTCAAAAATCCCTCAGACGTAAACATCATCATCGTTCCCACTAGGATGATCGCGATTGCTAATGCAAACCATTTCTTTAAGCCCTTCATGTTGTCTCCTCCAAATATGAAAACCCGGTCATACCGGATTGAAATTCTTATTCCTGTTCCATTTCAAAAGGGGAAATTTCCCCGCTTCTATTAATTAAGACATTTCTATTATATAAAAGAGTCCACTTTTTGCCAAAAGTTTTCGCAAAAATGTTACACTATTTTCAAGGAAATCCCTTCAGAAGTGCCTCTTTTTGCCGCTTCTCAAGTTAAAAATCTTTTACGGTTAGGAGATATCATGGAAAAAATCAAAAACAAAACACGTCCTTTAAAAATCATCCTGGGTATTCTTGGAGGCATTCTCCTTCTTTTACTGCTTCTGATCTATGTGCCGGGTTCAAACGGACAGATGCATTTTCTCTCTAATTTCCTCATGAATAAAGTGAAAACATATGATTTATCTCTCGTTCTTGGGAATCACGGGGTAAAGGAGATGATCTTAGACGAACTTGGGGATGATTATGAAGAGACTGCAGATGTGCTCTATGAATACCTGGCAGATACCGCAGGAGAAATGACCTGGGAGATCACAGGCACAGACACCGATGCCCTCACCACCACCGTGCATGTCACAGTGATAGATGGCACGGATATGCTGAATGCCTATCTGGACAAAGTCTGCGACGAGATTGTTCTTAAAGTCGCCGATGGGGACATAGACACTTCCCGTATGGAAAGTCTTAGCAATCTGCTTACAGACTCTGAAAATGCTGACATTCTGACAAAAGCCATCGAAGAAACCGCATCAGAAGATAAAACAGACGAAGCAGCAGCAAAAGATTCTAAAGACACCGGCATTTCTGCAAAAGCCTCCGGAGCCAAAGAATACGATGTCACCATTTATTTTAAAAAACAATATGGCATTGCCATCCCTTATGATGCATCCGCGGAAATGTATGACGTAGCCACCGCAGGTCTGTACAGTGAGCTTGGCTCCATCACAGATTCGGTACCAAAGATTTTCATTCCTAAGATGGTGGACTACGTATTTTCCCGCATCCGGGATTTTGATATAGAAGCCCTGGCAGACCTGACAGGGACTTCCTTTGAAGATGCATTTGAGGAAGACACCGACTCAGCTTTCTATCAGGCTATCATGAATTATTTCAAGGTCTGTGCATCCCAGATCACATATGATGTAGGGGAATTCAACGGAAAAGATCACACTATTACTGTCACCTGCACCCACTTAGATTCCACCAAAGTACTGTCCTCTTATATAAGTCTTTCTTTTGACTATGCCATTTCCCACTGGCAGGATCCGTCCCCCTCTGATGAAGACATGGGAACGCTTTTTGAACAGGCGGCGGAAAGCCAGGAGTCAGACGCCATTGTAGAGCGGGATGTGGTGATCACCTTTGATCCCGATGACTATACGAAGTTTACCATCTCCGATGATATCTATGACGTGCTGTCTGCCAATCTTTACTCAAAGCTGGCAGTATTGGAATAGAATGAATTCCTGCCCAAAATTGTGTGTTAACAATTTGTTCATAATTTGTCACAAAATGTTATAAACTTTACCATAGGAAAAACACATTTGCTCTCTATACTCGTAGATAAAGAAAGACAAATTCATACATAAATATAGATTTTCTTTTTCATAACTTTTTCCTCAGAATCGCATCCCTAACGGGCATGCGATTCTTTTTTGAAGCACCAGGGGCGTAATCGAGTAAAAAATCCACAGCCTTGCTGTGGATTTTTTTGCTCATATTTTATTCTATATCGGCAATTTCTGCCGCTTCGTCTCCTTCTGTTTTTGCGTAGCTTATATGTACCGTATCTCCTTTATTTAAGAGAAGCATACTCTCATGATTCTTGGCTTTTGCCTTGTAGAGATTGCCATCCGCATCGATCAGATAAATATATGTATTGCCATCAACATCGATATATTTGATCTGGGCGATCGTAATGTCTGCTTCATCCGTTGCAGTTACAGTCTCTTCTGTATCATCTCCGTAAGAGCCGCCTGTTCCTGCTGCATCCATAGCAGCGCTATCATCATTTCCACTAGTTTCATTTAACTGCTCTTTGGCAGCTTCCACATCCAGCTCTCCTGCGTCTGCCGCAATGCCAAGGAGACTCTTATATTTGCTCATACACTCAGACTGAGTGGAGGCCGTGGTCACCAGATTGTACTGTTCTACATTCACTGTCGCATAAAGCTTTACAAGACCGGAACTGTCCTTTAATACCATAATGTAAGTGGGGTTTCCATCCACATTAATGAGCGACGGAAAACTTGCCTGGTATCCCTTTTCCTGCACTTCTCCTTCTGCCGCAGCCATAGCAGACTTTTCATCTGCGCCTGCCACCGTAAAATAATGAGCTTCTCCGGTCCGTTCATTGGCCAGCAAAAAACCGATATTAGAGCTATCATTGTTGACAGAAGTGACACCGGTGTAGATCCAGATATCCCCGTCCTTGGCTACATATCCGTAGTCACTGGTCGGTGCGGAATCATCCATATCATCGCTGTCGCTTGCATTGTATCTTGTCACCTGTTTACATCCCTTCTTGCTGATCAGGCTGTTGATATAGCCATTGGAAAGTGTGCCATACCAGTTATACTGGTCGCAAATGGTATTGCCGTCATATACTTCATCTACCCAGGTAGGTGCGTCTTCCAGGTTGTATTTCTCCATATCGCCGGTGATTGGATCCATGATAATACAGCCACTTACCGTTTTCCCGCCAAAAAGAGAAACTTTCTTAGCGTAGACACTGGCGACATAGTAAGGATTTCCTTCCTCGTCGATCTCAAAATGCAGATTGCCAAACATAGTAGTCGGATAATGCAGATAAATATGTCTGGCTGCGTCATCTAAAAAATAGGCTGACGGCACATATTTCATGCCGCTCTTCACCTCGCTGTACTCTGCAGACATAGACACCGGATCCACCGTAACGTAACCCGGCACACCACTTTTGCGATTGTTAAGCCATTTGAAAAATCCCACATAATCCAAAGCAGCTACCTTTTTAGGTGAACCTTTGTAATCGATCTGGGAATACTCCTCCGACACATCATACTGGCTGACCACATTGGAAAGGGAACCGATCTCACGATCCCCCAGCATCTTGGCTGATGCAGTATCCATGAGTGCGATGGAATCGGTGCCTACCGATTCCGACAAATCCTCAGAAAACTCAGCATCTTCAATCTGCAAAATGGACGCATACCCGCCGGCATGGAAAACTTCGATTCCGGACAGATTAAAAACCCCGTAAGCCACCACCAGGATGATCGGCACCAGAAAGGGTTTGAAAAGCATGCGAAGAAGAGTTGTCTTCTCCGGTCTTTCTTTCAGAGCATCCGCACTTGTCTCAATAAAGTTGCATGCGCAGTACATGGCGGATGCAAATATCATGGTCGACCAGAACTCCTCTGCATGGAGATTGATGGGGATCAACATTATGAAAAATGCTATAAATAATACAACCAATACGGCTACAATGCCGCGCTTTGAAACTAATTTTTTCTTCATAAAACAACTCCTGTCACCATCATAAGAAGCGGCTTTCTGCCAAAAAACGGACCCCGTAAAGGGACCCGTTTTACATGCCGCTTACTCTATTACAATACTTCTACTCCAGCCTCTTTGGCAAGAGAAATAAATTCTTCCGGCAGTTTTTCATCGCCGATCACAAAGTCGATATCTTCAAGATCGCCAAATTTGTAAGGGAAGATCTTACCGATCTTGGAACTGTCCATCAGCACGATCGTTTTCTTTGCCTTCTTGATCAGAAGACGTTTCACCTGCATTTCTTCTTCCATACCGCAGGAAAAACCGCCCTCTGCCGTGAATCCTGACACGCCGATGAAGGCATACTCAAAATTGATGCTGCCAAGCATCTCCAAGGTGCTGGAACCCGACACCGCCTGATTAGAACGGTTCAAAGTCCCGCCGCACATATGAATGGTAGGATTGGTAAGCTTTGAGAGTTCCACCGCAATGTTGGGTGCTGTGGTAAATATATTGATCCGCATATCCGGCATCGTGTTTGCAAGAGCCAGGTTTGATGTTCCGGCATCTAAGATGATGGTACTGTCCGGCTGGATCAGGGCCATGGCTTTCTTTGCCATCTGCCGCTTTTCATCTAAATTCCGCTTCATGCGGGTCTCGATCTTACTCTCGGAGGCCCTCTCATGGGTAGCCGCAATTGCGCCGCCTCTTACACGGATCAGTTCCCCTTCTTCTTCCAGCCGCTCCATATCCCTGTAAATGGTCATGGTACTGACACCCGGACACAGGTCACATATTTCTTTTACTGTAGCTTTGCCATGTTCTTTGATATAATTTTTGATCGCTTCCTTACGGATCTGGTTCATTGTTCTACCCCTTTCAGCCAAGTGATGATATCATCAAGGATTCCCGGATTCGTACTGTCTATATTTTCTGCATTTACATCGGAAAAATCATATCGTTTTCCGAGCAAGAGAGTTTTTAGCTGCCCGGGAAGCTCTACCTCCAAGGCATCTGTATATACATAACACTCACTGATCACAAGTCCCTTTAAAGTCAGGTGGATCTGTATCTCACCCCAGGGAAATTTTTTCCCGTACTCATAAGCGCACTTAGGAGATTTCCCGTACCTCCACTCCCAGGAGGCAAACATTTCCTTTGTCTTTTGTACGTGATCCACCGAAAGGTCCCTTTCAGTCAGTGTCTCATAATTTCCATATTCATGGGCAAACGCTTCCAAAAGCGCTGCCTTCATACCTTCCACTGTGATGGAAGGATTTAAATCTTTCAGGTTGCAGACTCGCGAGCGGACAGAGTTTACTCCCTTTGCCTGCATTTTTTCTTTGGATGGTGTCAGATAGCGGGAAAGTTTATCTTTATCTACAGAAAGCATCAGTGTTCCGTGTTGGATGCTGACATTTGCTGTCTTTGAAAATGCATTGCCGGAGAACTTCTCATTGTTTTTTGTCACGATGTCGTTGCGCCCGGAACGTACCGTCTCAATGCCAAATTTTAACAAAGCATTTCCGATCACACCCATCTGTCTGTCAAGGTCATACAGCTTCGGGGCTGCAAGAAATGTGAAATTCAAATTCCCCAGATCATGAAAAACCGCGCCACCGCCGGTGGTCCTTCTCGCCAAATATCCCCCTTCTGCTTCCAAGCGGGAGGTATTGCACTCTTTGATGGCATTCTGATTCCTGCCGATCACTACCGTATTCTGGTTCTGCCAAAGGTAAAGGATCACATCCCCTGAAAAAACCCTCTCTGACAGTTCTTTTTCCACAGCCAGATTATACCATGGATCATATGAAGTTGATTCGTAGTAATAGACTGCCACAAAAACTCCTTAGAAGGCATATGCCTTACCATATTTTAAAAAGGCTGCGGGAACTATTCTAAACTTTTAGGAAGGCTCTCGCAGCCCGTATAACACTTTTACAAACTTTTATGCAAGCCCTGCTTTTTCAAGGATTGCCGGAACATTTTTCTCAGCACCGATAGCCATGATATGCACACCATCGCAGATGCCTTCTTCTTTTACTTTTGCAACCATTTCTGCTGCCATTTCAATACCAAGCTGCATCGGAAGACCCTTAACGCCCTTCTCTTTTCCTTCTGCTGCCGCAGCTGCAAGCCGGTCGATCATGTCCTGAGGAACCGCGATTCCCGGTACATTTTCATTCATATATCTTGCCATACCTGCCGCCTTCAAAGGAATGATACCGGCCATAATATGGGTCTTGATATTTGCCTTATCCACTTCGTCCATGAAACGTTTCAGGCTTTCAATATCAAAAATACCCTGTGTCTGGATATATTTTGCGCCTGCATCTACTTTCTGACGAAGCTTATTGATCTGTAAGAAGATCGGATCATATACAGGTGTTACGGCTGCGCCTTTATAGAATTTCGGTGCCCCCCCTGCGATCTCATTGCCGCCGCAGTCATTGCCTGTTGCTTCCATAAGAGAAAGCATATTTAAGATTCCCACGGAATCCAGATCATATACAGGCTTTGTATTCGGACAGTCGCCTACCACCGGATGATCACCTGTAAGTGCCAGCATGGTGTCAATACCAAAGGATGCTGCCGAGAGCATATCTGCCATAATACCCATACGGTTACGGTCACGGCCTGTCACCTGGATGATCGGCTCAAGACCGGCCTGTTTTAATTTGATGCAAAGTCCAAGGGAAGATGCCTTCAAAGATGCTGACTGCATATCTGTGACATTGACACCGTGAACCTTTCCTTTTAATAATTCAGCAACAGCAAGCTGCTCAGAGAAATCATATCCTTTAGGAGGAGCCATTTCAACCGTAATGCCGAAGTTACCGCTTTCTAATACATTTTCCAACATTCCCATTACTTCTTCCCCCTGATATTTACTGTTCTTGGATATGCCACCTTCTGATAGCCCTTATCCTCACGTGTCTCTGCCAGCTTATCAAGCATACCGAGAGCTTCTAAGCGCTTGTAGATCAGGATCCACGCACAATCATTCTCCGGGTTTACTTCACATTTGCCGTTCTTCTGTCCGCCGCAAGGTCCGTTGACCAAAGATTTCGCACATCTTGAGATCGGACAGATGCCGCCGGTCTTGCCAAGAACACAGTCACCGCAGAGATGACATGCCTCTTCGAAGAGACCAAACTTGACTGCTTCTCCTAGGAATACAGTGTTGTTGGATGGATAGACCGGGCATTTGGCATGGTTTGCAGCAACCTGCACTCCATCGCCGCAGCTCATGCAGATCATAGCGTCACACTCTTCCGTCTTCATCTTCTTAACGGTAGTTTTAACGCCCATATTCATACAGCAGTACTCTGCGATCGCAGTGGAAACCACTGTTCTTCCCTGAGACTCCAGCAGTGCCTTAAGCTCTGCCACCTGAGCCTCGCCGCCGGTTGCGCAGGCTGTTGCGCAGCTTGAGCAGCCTAAAATAGCAACTTTTTTGGCATCACCAATCATTGCCATCAATTCTTCAATTGGTTTTTTCTGTGTAATAATCACAACAATTTCTCCTTATATGAGGCCGCCCGCCAAAGAAGCGGGCGCCTTCTTTCATTGCCAATCATTAGGTGGAAGGTTATTAAGACCCTGCACCTGCGTGTGTGTTTATATAGCAGGCAATGGATTAAACACCCAGTTTTGCCTTTCTGATCTGCTCGTCGTATGAGACATTTGTAGTTGGCTTGTATCCCTCAAGAGGAAGGATCTTCTCGTTGATCGCATCTAAGATCCACTCTTTCTGCGGGAAGAAGTACTTATCATACTCGAACGGAGGTGTGATCCAGTTCTGAGCACCTACAACTGCCGGCGGAGCATCTAAATAATCAAATGCAAGCTCTGTGATATTTCTTGCAACATCATCTAAGAATGAGCCTCTTGCGCAAGCATCAGATGCCAGCACTACGCGGCCTGTCTTCTTGATCGACTCAATGATCTCTGTGTAATCCAGCGGTGAAAGTGACGGCATATTGATGAGCTCTGCTGAGAGACCGTATTTCTCCTTTAACTCCTTAACTGCATCGTATGCGCGGTAAAGTGTAGCGCCGATGGTAAGGATCGTGATGTCATCGCCTTCTGTGATCTTGTCAACTGCGCCCCACGGGATCTCATACTCTTCTGCCGGCACGCCGCCCTCATGGAAGAGCTCGCCTTCACCATAAATTCTCTGTGACTCGAAGAATACAACCGGATCCGTTCCGTTGAGTGCTGTCTGCATCAGGCCCTTAGCCTCATAAGCAGTAGCCGGGAAGCAAACCTTAAGTCCCGGTACGTGAGCACACATTGCTGTCCAATCCTGAGAGTGCTGAGCACCGTATTTGTTGCCCACAGATACGCGAAGGATCAATGGCATCTTCAGGATACCTGCACTCATTGCCTGCCACTTTGACATCTGGTTGAAGATCTCATCACCGGCACATCCGATGAAGTCACCGTACATAAGCTCTACAACAGCACGTCCGCCACACATGGTATAACCAACAGCTGTACCTACAATAGCTGCCTCAGAGATCGGTGAGTCAAACAGTCTTGAGTAAGGGATCACGTCCTGGAAATCTCTTGTGATGGCAAATGCGCCACCCCAGTCACGCACATCCTCACCCCATGATGCAAGTGTAGGATCTTCGTAATATTTGTTGAGGAAAGGCTCTGAAATGGCATCACGGATGCTGTAAACCTTAGCTGCGCTTACCTTCTTGCCTGTCTCATCGTATCCGAAGTGTGCCTTCTTGGCAAAGCTCTGATAACGCTTTCCTTCCTCCTTCGGAGCAAGAACAGCCGGCTCTCTTGAAGGATCCATGCTGCGCTGTTTGCCGTTGTTGAACATCAATCTCTCAACGATTGCAGGGTCCTTATCAAAATCAAGGTGCGGAGACTTCTCCTCGTCAGCTGCAAGAGCGCAGATACGAGCCATTCTCTCTTTCGTCTTTGCCCAGATCGCATCGATTTCTTCCTGTGTTGCGATTCCTGCGTCAACCAATGACTTCGGATAGGTAACGATCGGATCCTGTGCTCTCCAAGCCTCGATCTCCTCTTTGGTTCTGTAAGCGTTCTGGTCAGAGGTTGAATGTCCCAGGAGACGGTATGTAACAACGTCTAAGAATACCGGGCCTTCACCGTTCTTAACCAGTGGAAGTTTTCTTCTGTATGCATCGATCACTGCCAGTGGATTGTATCCGTCAACACGCTCAGCGTGGAGCTGGCTAGGTGTAACACCGGCGCCCATACGTGCAAGCTCGCCATAACCCATGGTCTCGCCGCAGGTCTGTCCGCCCAT
>R04__coassemble_71_pt1 | contig 35233 bp, 30 predicted proteins | sample R04__metabat2_low_PE_051 | metagenome-assembled genome bin R04
AGGCACCTGGCTTTTCCAATGCCCTGATTGGTGAGATTCAGAAGGATATTGATAAGAGCTATGAACTGACCAGACGCTGGAACACGGTGGCGGTGGTGACAGACGGAACTGCCGTGCTTGGACTTGGGGATATCGGCCCGGAGGCCGGAATGCCTGTTATGGAGGGCAAATGTGTTCTCTTTAAAGCGTTTGGTGATGTAGATGCCATTCCGCTTTGCGTCCGCTCAAAGGATGTGGACGATATCGTCAAGACCGTTTCACTTCTTGCAGGAAGCTTCGGCGGCGTGAATTTGGAGGATATCGCTGCTCCCAGATGCTTTGAAATCGAAAAGAAATTAAAAGAGTGCTGTGACATTCCGATCTTCCACGATGATCAGCACGGTACAGCTGTCATCACATTGGCAGGAATCATCAATGCGCTGAAGGTGGTCGGCAAGGATCTGAAGGATATTAAGATCGTAACTTCCGGAGCCGGCGCTGCAGGCATTGCCATCATCAGACTTTTGATGTCCATGGGCCTTAGAAATGTGATCATGACAGATAGAAAGGGGGCCATCTACGAGGGCCGCGAGGGCTTGAATCCCATCAAGGAAGAGATGGCTAAGATCACAAATTTCAATCACGAAAAAGGAACACTTGCAGAGGTGATAAAAGGTGCGGATGTGTTCATCGGTGTGTCAGCCCCCGGAACACTGACAAAGGAAATGGTGCGTACTATGGCTAAGGATCCGATCATTTTCGCGTGCGCCAACCCGACACCGGAGATTTTCCCCGAGGAGGCCATCGAAGCTGGCGCTGCGGTTGTGTCCACGGGCCGTTCCGATTATCCGAATCAGGTAAATAATGTACTCTGTTTCCCGGGAATCTTCCGTGGCGCTTTGGATGTTCGGGCTTCCGATATCAACGATGAGATGAAAGTGGCAGCAGCCTATGCGATCGCAGGACTGGTAAGCGAGGAAGAACTTTCCGCAACCTACATCCTGCCGGCGGCATTTGATCCGCGTGTAAAGGATGCAGTTGCAAAGGCCACAAGAGAGGCCGCTGTTAAGAGTGGTGTGGCAAGATGCGAGTATACAGAACAGTAAAGCGGCCGGCAAAGGACATTTTCAAAATGCGTTAAAACATGTGAGAGACGCATGTGAGGTGTGAAAAGATTATGGATGTTAAAGAAATCGTGATCCGTCAGCGGAGCTATTTTCACTCAGGGGCAACGCTTCCTGTGCCATACAGAAAAGCAGCTCTGAAAAAACTGAAAAAATGCATTGAGAAAAATGAGGGGGAAATCGCGAAAGCGATCCGGGCAGACCTTGGAAAAAGCGGGTTCGAGAGCTATATGTGTGAGACCGGCATGGTCCTTTCTGAGATCAGCTACATGTTGAAGCACATAGATCAATTATCGAAGGAAAAGCGGGTCATGACACCTATAGCCCAGTTTTCTTCCAGAAGCTATCAGAAACCATCTCCTTACGGCGTAGTGTTGATCATGAGCCCCTGGAACTATCCGTTTATGTTAAGCATCGATCCGTTGGTGGATGCTATCGCAGCGGGAAACACGGCTATCATCAAACCTTCGGCCTACTCCCCTAAGACAAGCGAGCTGATCGCCAAGATCATCCGGGAGTGCTTTGCTGAGGAGTATGTGGCAGTGGTCACAGGAGGAAGGGCTGAAAACCAGGCTCTTTTGAATGAGCATTTTGACTATATTTTCTTCACCGGCAGTCAGGCTGTGGGAAAAGAAGTGATGCGAAAAGCAGCAGAGCATCTGACTCCGGTCACGCTGGAGCTTGGGGGCAAGAGCCCCTGCATCGTCACAAAGGAAGCCAATATCCGTCTGGCAGCCAAGCGCATCGTGTTCGGCAAATATTTAAATCTCGGTCAGACTTGTGTGGCCCCGGATTATATCTATGTAGAGCGCAGCGTAAAGAGCGCATTTATCCGGGAAGTAAAGCATCAGATCCGCAAGCAGTACGGACGGGCACCGCTTCACAATCCAAACTATGGCAAGATGGTCAATGAGAAGCACTTTAACCGGGTGCGCTCTCTGATCGATCAAAAGAAGGTGATCTACGGCGGCGAGATGAGCGCAGAAAAGCAAAAGATCGCCCCTACAGTGATGGATGAGGTTGATTTTTCCGATGCCATCATGCAGGAGGAGATTTTCGGCCCGGTTATGCCGATCCTGACTTTTGATTCCGTTGAGGAAGTGGTAGAAAAGCTTCACAGCATGGCTTCTCCGTTGGCTCTTTACATCTTCACGGAGAATAAAGAGGAAGCCGATTATGTGCTTTCAAACTGTAAGTTTGGGGGCGGCTGTGTCAATGACACCATCATCCACCTGGCAACGACCGGGATGGGATTTGGGGGTGTAGGAGAGAGCGGCATGGGCGCTTACCATGGAAAGAAGGGGTTTGATACATTTACCCATTATAAGAGTATCGTGGATAAGAAAACCTGGATCGATCTGCCCATGCGCTATGCGCCATACCGGAAAATATACGATAAACTGATACATTTATTTTTGAGATAACAATGAAATAAGGCCTGTCCTATCAAACCAGCAAGTCTCAGCTATCCTTGTTTACTTTTGGTTTCATTTGCACTGGTTCCATTCCAATGCGTAAACGCATGGATTTCACCAGGCAAGAAACAAAGCAAACGAAGGAAGCTTTCGCCACAGCATAGTTTGATAGGACAGGCCTTATTTTTTTATCCCAAACAATCTTGTTGGTATTATGGGACATTTTCATGTATAATGTTATATAAGTATGCGAAGATATAAAGGAGCAGAAAATATGCCAGTTTTTGACTTTAAAGATACGCCGGATCCGAAGGAGGAATTTACATGTACATATACGGTATATTCTTCCAATGCGGGAGAGGCTACAGCGAAGCGCCCGATGGTGGTCTTGGATAATTCAAAGAGACAGTGGAAGCACCATTCCTGTGGTGTGTTCTCCAACCAGAGCAAGAAGACAGCCTTTGAGTTTGAGGAGGCGGATGGCGTAATGAGCGCCGATATCCTGAAAGTGGATGCCAGATTTGTGAATCTGATCAAGTGGCTTGGGTCAAACCATATTGCAGTGCGTTTGTCAGGTGCCAATACCAAAGATGGCTATGCGGTGTATAAGATCCGCGAGACAGCTTTCGGCGGCGGCTCCAAGCTTTCGGCTGAAGATGGATTTTTGCAGTTTATGATCGAGCGGCTTTTGGCAAGCCATGCGCCCAAGGAAGAGGTCCCGGAGGATGAAGAACTTGAGGAAGGCGATGATATGAAGCTGACTTCCCTGCAGTCTATCACTGATTTTATGACCTGTGCGGGAAGAACTTTGCCGGACAATATCAGACTTTGGGCAAGACGCAACCTGGCGGTGGCTCGCTCCCATGAGGTGACGCCGGAGGAGCGAAGACACGCCCAGCGGGCACTTTCGCTTATGATGAACATTCAGTGGAAGGGTAATTATTTCGAGTCTATCGATCCGGTGGAGGCCAGAAAGATCCTGGATGAAGAGCTTTATGGCATGGAACAGGTAAAACAGCGTATCATAGAGACCATTATCCAGATCAACCGGACCCATACACTGCCGGCATACGGACTTTTGATCGCAGGCCCGGCAGGAACCGGAAAATCGCAGGTTGCCTACGCAGTGGCAAGAATCTTAAAGCTCCCCTGGAGTACGCTTGATATGAGTTCGATCAATGACGCGGAACAGCTGACGGGAAGTTCCAGAATCTACTCCAATGCAAAGCCGGGAATCATCATGGAGGCATTTGCACAGGCCGGAGAGTCCAATCTGGTATTTATCATCAATGAGCTTGACAAGGCAGCATCCGGAAAGAGCAATTCCAATCCGGCAGATGTGCTTCTTACACTCCTTGATAACCTGGGATTTACAGATAATTATATTGAGTGCAACATTCCAACCGTGGGGGTCTACCCAATCGCCACGGCCAATGATAAAGATAAGATCAGTGCACCGCTTATGTCACGGTTTGCGGTGATCGATATACCGGACTACACACCGGAAGAAAAGAAGATCATTTTCACCAGATTTTCTTTGCCGAAGGTTTTGAAACGCATGGGTATGGAAGAACATGAGTGCAAAGTGACAGAAGAAGGTCTGGAAGCAATCATCCAGTGTTATAAAGACACCACCGGAATCAGAGACCTTGAGCAGGCGGCTGAGCACTTGGCAGGAAATGCCCTCTACCAGATTGAGGTAGATCATGTGACAGAGGTTACATTTGACGCAGCAGCTGTAAGAGAATTGCTATATTAAGCTGCCATACATCCAAAAGAAATGACACACACATTTTGACTTGAAAGGAGTAACACTATGGCTTATTTAGGAGAGAACATTAAGAAGTTGGGATTTGGTCTGATGCGTCTGCCAAAGATTGGTGAGGAGATCGACGTTGAGCAGACAAAGAAGATGGTAGATATGTTTTTGGAGGCAGGATTTACCTATTTTGACACGGCCTGGGCTTACAACGGCTCAGAGGAAGCAATCAGAAAGGCTTTGGTAGAGCGCTACCCGCGAGAGTCTTATCAGTTTGCCACTAAGTTAGCAGCTTGGATCGGCTGCAAGACCAAGGAAGATGCAGAGGCGCAGTTTACTACATCCTTGGAGCGGACAGGACTTGGATATTTTGATTTTTATCTGCTCCACAATCTGGGGGAAGGCAGAACCAAATTCTTTGATGATTTTGACCTGTGGGATTTTGTGAAAGAGAAAAAAGAGCAGGGCCTGATCCGGCACATCGGATTTTCGTTCCATTCGACTCCGGAAGAACTGGAAGAGATCTTAAAGGCGCATCCGGAAGCTGAATTTGTACAGCTGCAGATCAACTACGCGGATTGGGAGAATCCGGCGATCCAGTCAAGAGGATGCTATGAGATGGCCAGAAAGTATGGCAAGTCTGTGATCATCATGGAGCCTGTCAAGGGTGGCATGCTGGCAAATCCGCCGCAGGTAGTAGCAGATGTGTTTAAGGCAGCGGACCCTGATGCATCCTGCGCATCCTGGGCTGTGAAATTTGCAGCTAATCTGGAGGGACTTATCACGGTACTTTCCGGTATGAGCAGTGTTGAGCAGATGGCAGACAACATTTCTTATATGAAAGACTTTAACGGTCTTTCTGCGGGGGAAGAGAAAGTCCTTGCAGATGCAACTAAAGCCTTGAACAGTATTCCGTTAGTCCCATGCACCACCTGCAACTATTGCGCAAAGGTATGCCCGATGAATATCGGTATCTCCGGAACATTTACAGCCATGAATCACTATGCTATCTACCAGAATCTGGATGCGGCAAAGCACCAGGAGGACTGGCTGGTGGCAGGACATCAAAAGGCAAAGGCCACGGAATGTGTGGAGTGTGGCGCCTGCGAAAGCGTTTGCCCGCAGCATATTGAGATCCGGGAGAATTTAAAACGGGGTGTCGAATTATTTGCATAAATATTTAAGAGATATTTAAAACTATTATTATGATAAATGAGGTATTATAAATATGGAAAAATTATCTAGAGAGCGAGCAGATGAGATCCTTCACAAATATATGGAAGGGCAGATGTATCTCCAGCACTCCCGCGCAGTGGAAGTGATCATGCGGGGTGTCGCCAGGGAACTGGACCCTGAACGCGTGGAATTCTGGGGTGTGTGCGGACTGCTTCACGACTTAGACGAGGAACACTGTGACTGGAGAAATCATCCGGAAGTGCATGGCCCTACATCTGTTGAGATCCTGAAGAAAGAAGGCATTGATGACCAGGAGCTGTTTGATGCCATTTGCGCACATAATCCCAAGTGCGGCGTAAGAGCCAAGACGACGCTTCAGTATGCGTTGCTTGCATCAGACCCGATGAGCGGATTTCTGAAGGCCATCGCCCAGGTGTATCCGGATAAGAAGATTGCCAGTGTGAAGCACAAGTCGGTGATCAAGCGGTTCAATGAGTCCCGCTTTGCAGCAGGCGCGAACCGGGAATATATGGAAGCAATCGAGGATGCGAATATGGATTTTGATGATTTTATCGATATCGCACTTGACGCCATGCGGGAAATTTCTGATGAACTGGGACTGTAACCGGGCGCATTTTTTTAGGCAAAACATTGATCTGAAATAGTAACACAACAGGAGGATAAGACTATGGGAAGACCAGGAGGAGGCGGCCATTCCGGCGGCGGACACTCTAGTGGCGGCCATTCCAGCGGCCATTCAAGCGGCGGCCATCATATGGGTGGCGGCAGACCGGGCGGCAGTTCATTTGGCGGAAGATCCGGTGGCTCATTTGGCGGCGGCAGACCGGGAGGAAGTATGTTTGGCGGCGGCAGACCGTCCGGCGGATACGACAGAAGACCGGGCGGCATGGGAGCACCACACGGACCCGCAGGAGGTCCGGGACCGATGCACGGAGGACCGGGAGCACCACCTCCGCCACCGAGAAGAAGCAGGTACATTTTTGTGAACGGCGGCGGATACGGAAGAGGTTATGAGAATGACTATGATCGGACCGGCAGGCGCGCCGGATGTCTGACAGTGGGCATCATCGCTGTGATCATCGCTGTATTTATCGGCATATTTTCTTCCATTGCCGGCGGCATGGGGAACAGTGATATTCCGAAGAATACGGTGAACCGCGAGGCTATTACCCCGGCAGCGGCTTACGATTACGATTGTATCGAGGATGAAGAAGGGTGGTTTGACGACGCGGACAGCGCGGCTAAGGATTTAAAGAGCTTCTACAATGAGACCGGTGTTCAGCCGTATATCCTGATCCATTCCTATGACGAGACGCTGACTACGGATGATGAGAAACTGGTTTATGCGGAGCAGTATTTTAACGAAAATGTAGATAACGAGACCGCTTTTCTCTACGTATACTTCTCGGAGGACAATGACACTGACGTGGGATATATGTGCTACATAAGCGGTAAGCAGGCTGAAATCGTGATGGATGAAGACGCCATTGATATTTTCTGGGCTTATATCGATCAGTACTGGTACTCAGATCTGTCTACAGATGATATGTTTGTCTCTGCATTTGATGATACGGCAGAGCGCATCATGACCCGTCAGACAACGGCGGCAGATGTGGGTAAATATGCGGTGATCGGCATCATCGTTCTTGGGGGTATCGCCCTTGTGATCTACGGATTTAAACAGAAAGCTAAGAGAGATGCAGAGAAAGCCAAAGAGACGGAAGAAATCCTAAACGCTGATATTAACAAGATGGCAGAGGATATAGCCAGCAAATACGAGGATAAGGATGAGGCAATCGACACCACCTATGCGGAGAAGGAATATGCCGGGGAGAAGACGCCGGAACTGGCAACTTCTGCAGGGACAGCTGTGAAGCAGACACCTTCAGAAGCAGGACATATGATCCGCCCGGATGCTGCAGACAGCTATATTCCGACAGAGTCAAATACAGATCAGAATAATCAATAACAATATACTATACAAAGAAAAGGAGAAATAACTATGGGAATCTTAGAACGTTTCGGAAAAATCATGAAGGCAAATATCAACGATCTTCTTGACAAGGCAGAGGACCCGTCAAAGATGATCGACCAGACAATGCGTGAGCTCAGAGAGGATCTGGCAGAGGTAAAGAAAGAGACAGCGAATGTAATGGCTGAGGAAATGAAGGCTAAGCGTAAGCTGGATGAGTGTGATGCTGAGATCGCTCGTATGGATGCTGCCACAAGAAAAGCCATTGCAGCAGGCAATGATGATGATGCAAGAACACTTCTGACACAGAAACAGGCGCTTGAGCAGAAGAAGGTATCTCTTGAAATGGCTCACAATGTTGCTGCTGAGAATGCTGCAAAGATGCGTTCGATGCATGATAAGCTGGTGGCAGACATCAATCAGCTGGAGATCAGAAAAGACGCCATTAAGACCAAGATCTCTGTAGCAAAGGCACAGGAGAAGATGAATGAGGCTACCAAGGGCATCAACACAGCTTCCAACCTTGCTGCATTTGAGGCTCTTGAGGAGAAGGCTGACAAGATGCTGGACGCTTCCTCAGCAATGATGACTTTAAATGAGGAGACAAAGACGGCTGATGCCGACAGCGTTGCCAGAAAATATGAGAGCGGTACTTCTGCAAGTGTAGAGGATGAACTGGCAAAATTAAAAGCAGAGATGGGAATGTAATCAGATGAAAGTATATACATTTGGAGAACCCGATAATCCGGCGCTCTTGCTGCTGCCGGGAAAGTACAGCCATTACAGGAATACATTTGGTCATGTCATACCGGCACTTTCCAAAAACTACTACGTTCATGCCGTTTCCTATGACGGCATGGACGATACGGAAGACGAGAAGTTTACGTCATTAAAAAAAGAAATTGAAAAGATCGAAGCCTATATCACGGAACAGTTTGGCGGCAATCTCTATGCTGCCTATGGTTCTGCTTTTGGAGGCATGATCGTCACGCAGTTAGTGCAGCGCAAGAAAGTGCATATTACCCATGCCATTCTTGGAAGCAGTGATCTTTCTCAGGCGTCCAAGCAGGAAAGCCAGTGGAATTCTGTGTTTGTGGGTCCTATTGTGCAAGGCATCCTAAAACGGGGCGACGTGAAGAGTTATCAGAAGAAAATTCTTATTAAGCTCTATGGTGAAGAATATACGGATGCATTTTTAAAGACCATGGGCGTAGGCGGAGAAGTGAATGAGGCATTTGTCTCCATCGATACGATCCATGCAATGGGCAAGGCGCAGCATGCTATGAAAATGCGTGAAAGCGCGGATGTTGCAGGCACCACGGTGCACATTTTCTACGCGGCTAAGATGTCCGAGGAGAAAAAGAATCTTTACGAGAAATATTTTGTCTATCCGGATGTTAGGGAGCATGAAGGCTACCAGAAGGAAGAGATGCTTTATCTGCACCCTGAGGAGTGGCTTGAAGAGATAGATGACTGCCTTAAAACAGATATTGACAAGGTGAAAGCAGACGATGAGTTTGCAGAGATTAAGCCTGCTGTCGAGGCGGAGGAATCGTGATGCATATACAGGTGACAATGCGTTATAGTGAGAAAGAACTCCAGGTACTCACAAGATTTCTGACAAGATCGAAAAGGTTCCTGGGTGTCTCGGCAATGGTCACTCTTGCGGGAATCGCGGAGTTGATCGCGGGTGTCGTTTTTCAGATGAATGGGAGCAACGGAATGGTATTTTTCGTATGCGGCATGATCCTGATCTTCATGGCCAATATCGTTTTCCCTCAGATGATCAAGGGCAATGTCAAGAAAATCAATGCCACATTTGTAGGAAAGGTTAGCTGCTATGAACTATCAGATGAGGAAGTGATCGTTCATTCGGATTACGGTGAAAGTCATTATGGCTGGAATTCATTTACAAAGGTTCAGAATTTAAAAGAATATGTGGCTTTGTCCATGATAAACCGGCAGGTCATATTGCTTGAGAAGGAGCAATTAAGCCGGGAAGAGATAGACTGGGTGTTGGAAAAAGGCAGATAAAGAACAAGACTCCCCATATCATTTTCTGATATGGGGAGTTTTCTATTTTGCCTATTCCATTTTAAGAAAATATTGGCGGCTTAGACGATACAATTCTTCGTCCAATTCTTGTGAGTAAGGGATGTAATAACTTGGTATTCCAAGCTTTCCTGGCTTTACAAAATGATCCATCAGGTACTGGGCCATTTCTTTACCACTCATATCTTCCGGGATGACCTTCGGCTGAACACCTATCGTGATTTTATCACCATAGTCTTCATACACCTGTGGGATATCATTCATCTGCTGTGGCTGCCAGTAATCCCAACCTGCTGCAATGTAGGCAGGTGTGCGGGTTTCGGTATTGCCGCAGGAATGAAGGGAAGCAATCATCCCCTTTTCATGAATGTGATCCGTCAGTTTTTTCATATGTGGTACAATCATGTCCATGGCTGCATCCATTGAGAAAAATGGTTTACTCTGAGCACCCCAGTCATCATGTACGGATATGCTGTCAACCTGAGGAAAGTATTCAGCAATCTTATCTATAATTTTGCACAGATCCTCTGTTGTTGCATCAAATAATTCGTGCAGGGCGTCTTCCTGATCCTCATCGATCAATGCCATGGCTGCAGCCTCAAAATCCATGAAAGAGATGAGTCGTTCAAACCAGGCCCCGGATAGAAGCTGCATTTCAATAACATCATCTGTTGAGTCTAACCACTCTTTGTTGGCCTTGGCAGATCCTTCCCAGTCCCAGGAATCAATATCAGGACGTTTGATGATCGACTTCCAGTCATTGACATCTTCCATAATTGGGTGACCGGGGCGGACCATAGAACCATGAGCAGCCGGGATATATTCCCAGATCACGCCATACATGTCAGGGCCACCACTCATATGTTCATTGTCAAAAGGTTCTGCTTCCATAACAAAGGCTCTGGCTATGTTGTCCGGAATTACTTTGGGATTAAAATCTTTAACATCAGATCCGATTAATGGAAGCCACATGGGGTGCTTATCTCTGAAAAACCGATAATAATTTTCTTTTATGGTAATCGGGTGATTATAGCGATATACTTTCCCACCTTCAAACCATGGGTCTTCTATTTCACCAATGATCTCGAGTTCTTTTTCATCGAATGGAATTTTGTTCATATGTTTATCCTCCTGTTTTATTGAAACAGATCCCAAAAGAATACAGGGTTGGATCGTTTCAGTTTGTGTTTTGTTAAATTTAGGGTAGCATAAGGTATAGGAGGTGGCTATCTTGAAAATATTTTCAATGTAGGGATTGCTTTTTCTATCTACTACGTAAATTTTATGATAAAATCATACTGTGAATATAAATTGCTTACTAGAGTCGATTTTGCCAGAGGATAAGAGACTTTGACATGGTGAAGCAGAAAACAGGGAGGAAAATTTATGGAAGAACGTTATAGAAAGTTATTAAAATGTTTACTTGAGAGCGAGGATCTTGATTACAATCAGCTGGTTCAGATCGCGGGCATCACGCAGGATGATCTGGATGCGATCTTTAAGTTCCGTAATACTAAGAGCGGGCACAAAGTATACCGCGGCACCTATTGGGACAACCGCGGCAATTTCAAGAATGCAGCATGGCCGGCTGTTTATATTGTTGCAGATTCAGCTCATGAAGCAAAGCAGATGTTCTTAGATGGCCTGCGCTCGAACTTTGATGATTTCGCCTATGATTTTAATCCAAAACCATGTGCAAGAAAGCAGCTTCTCGCTGATTTTGATGAAGAGACAAGGGTGTTTATTTCTAGAAGACATATTTGGAGGAGAATCGATGGAGTTTGATACTTTATTAATGGAGCGTCGCAGCATCCGAAAGTATGATAGTGGGAAAAAGGTGACAAAGGAACAGGTGGAGGAAGTTATCAAAGCAGCACAGATGGCGCCCACCTGGAAGAATTCACAGACAGGCAGATATTATGTTGCATTGACAGAAGAAAGGCTGGAGGAGATCCGGGCAGACATTCTGCCGTCTTTTAACCAGAAGAGCAGCGCAGGAGCGGCTTTGATCGTCACTACATTTGTCAAAGGAATCGCAGGTCATACAAAGGGCGTGGCTGACAATGAGCTCGGTGATGAGTGGGGCGCTTACGATCTGGGATTGCAGAATGCATATCTTTGCCTGAAGGCAAGAGACTTAGGCCTTGATACACTGATCATGGGACTTAGAGATGCGGATAAGATCCGTGAGATTTTTGGAGTCTCATCGGAGGAAGAGATTGTCTCAGTGATCGCACTTGGCTACCGGGATGGTGAGGCGGTATTTAAAGAGCGAAAACCGCTGGAAGAGATTTTAAAGATTGTTTAAGAAATATACAGAAATTAAGCAAAAAAGGAGGATGGCATGAGGCCAGCCTCCTTTTAGATTGCATCTGAAGGGAACTGCCGATGGCAGTCTTTTAGATTCCACTTTATTCATTCGGATCCACATGGACCATACAGTGTTTTACGTCCGGGAAATTCTTTTCGATCATGTCATGCACATTTTCTGCGATAGCATGAGCCGCCTGCAAAGGTTTCCCACCATCCACTTTGATGGCCACATCCAGATAGGCTTTGGCACCAAACTGTCTGGTTTTCATCCAGGAAATTCCTTCCACATCATCGGTATTCAAAATCATATTTTTCATATCGCTAACCATAGGTTCCGGACAGGCATGGTCGACCATCTTATTGACAGCATCAAGGAAAATCTCAAGGGCTGCTTTGATGATGAATATGCAGATGACCACACTGGCAATCGGGTCCATGATAGGGACACCGGCTCTTGCAAAGAGGATTCCCACAAATGCGCCAACTGAGGAAAGAGCATCGCTTCTGTGATGCCACGCGTCTGCTTTTAAGGCGGGGGAATTGATCCGCTTGGCAACCCGGACTGTATAGTGATACATCCACTCCTTCACCGCAATTGAAATGATGGCAGCTACCAGTGCAAGTGTGCCTGGAATGGCCAAAGAGCCATAGTCCTTATGCCCGATGGTCAGTAGACCATTGTACCCGATGACACCACCGGTAATGGCAAGGATCGTAGCCAGTATAAATGCCGCGACGCACTCTAGCCGTTCATGACCGTAAGGGTGGTCGGCATCTTCTTCTTTTTCAGAAATATGGATTCCGATGATGACAATGATGGTGCTGAAAACATCGGATGCGGAATGGATCGCATCGGAGACCATGGCACCGGATGCGGCTAGGATTCCTGCTAAAAGCTTTAAAGCTGCCAGCAGAAGATTGACGATAATGCTGATCGTTGATACACGTTTTGCCTCATTTTTCATAAAAAATACACCTCCCGGGCTCAAAAGATTCGTATCTACTGTCCCGCAGGTGTAAGACATCTGCTGTCACTATGTGACCCGGCCGCTCTGCTCATAAACGAAAATTATAAGCAACGCCTGTTCAGTCTGTACTGTAGCAAAATGCAGTGCAAAGCATTGGTATTTCTACTTAATTTAAAGGAATTTCATCCCTTTGTCAATGCCTTTTTATAAGAGAATATGTTACAATAATCAAGTAAGTGTAAATGAAAATTAAAATCAGAAGATTGTGAGCAAAGAAGAATGGAAAATGGCAACAAAGTGACAGGTCTCGTTATGGAGGGCGGCGCTATGCGCGGCCTCTTTACCTGCGGTGTGATTGATGTGTTTATGGAGCAGGGAATCTGCTTTGACAAGGCTGTCGGTGTGTCAGCAGGGGCTGCCTTTGGGTGTAATTTCAAGTCGAAACAGATAGGCAGGCCCAGACGTTATAATGAAAAATATTGTTCCGATAAGCGATATGCCAGCTGGTCCTCCTGGCTGAGGACAGGAGACCTTTTCAATGTGAAATTCTGTTATGAAACGCTTCCCTTTGAGTTGGATCCGTGGGATACCGAAGCATTTGTAAATGACCCGATGGAATTTTATTGTGTGGCGACGGATGCAAGCACCGGAAAGCCTGTCTATCACAAATGTGAAGACGGCGGACGGGAGGATATCCGCTGGATCAGGGCTTCCGCTTCCATGCCGGTGTTCTCAAATCCCGTGGAGATCGATGGCGGATTCTATATGGACGGTGGCACTTCAGATCCGATTCCCTTAGCATTCGCGGAGCGTCTTGGCTGTGAGAGGATCGTTGTGATCGAGACCCAGCCCAAAGGCTATGTAAAGCAGAAGCAGAAGTACCTGCCTGTGATCAGAAAAGCGTTGAAGGATTTTCCAAATCTTGTCAAGGCTTTGGAGAGAAGGCACATCTTATATAATCGGGAGAAGGTGTATATCCGGGAGAAAGAAGCAAAAGGAGAGGTATTTGTTATCCGCCCGGCTCATCCCCTTCACATTAAATCCTCTGAAAAGAACCCTTCTGAATTGGAGAGAGTTTATCAGGAGGGCAGAAGAGCAGCAGAAGAATTGCTTGATAAAATGGTAGGATGGATTGAAGAAGGAAAGAACAGAGGCTGATCTATGAGTGAGAGAACTTATGTCTGCATTGACCTGAAATCATTTTATGCATCCGTGGAATGTATGGAGAGAGGCCTTGACCCACTCACAACAAACCTGGTAGTGGCAGACCCGGACCGGACCGATAAGACTATATGTCTGGCGGTTTCCCCTTCCATGAAAGCCCGGGGTGTGCCGGGGAGATGCCGAGTATTTGAAATCCCGAAGGATATCGATTACATCATGGCAGTTCCCAGAATGCAGCGCTATATAGAAGTGTCAGCAGATATTTATTCCATTTATTTAAAATATATAGCCAAAGAGGATATTCATGTCTATTCCATCGATGAAGTGTTCATGGATGTGACGGATTATCTGTCAATGTATCGGATGAGCGCCAGAGAACTGGGGCAGACCATCATGGAGGATATTCGTGTTACAACAGGCATCACAGCTACTTGTGGGATCGGTACCAATCTGTATCTGGCAAAGGTGGCACTGGATATCCTCGCCAAGCATTCCAGGGATTTTATCGCAGAACTTAATGAAACATCATATAAGGAACGGCTGTGGCGGCATCAGCCATTGACAGATTTCTGGCGGATCGGACGGGGCATAGCCACCAGGCTTTCCCACTCCGGTATGGAGACCATGGAAGATGTGGCACGTTGCAATGAAGATTTGCTTTACCGGCTGTTCGGCGTGGACGCGGAACTCTTGATCGACCATGCCTGGGGCAGGGAGTCTGCTTTGATGGCAGACATCAAGAATTACAAGCCGAAAGCAAATTCCATCGGCAGCGGACAGGTGCTGGCGTGCGATGTGGATTTTGCGAAAGGGTTGCTTTTGACAAAAGAGATGGCAGACCTTCTCTGCCTGGAATTGGTGGATAAAGGGCTGGTCACCGACTCGATCACGCTGCATATCAATTACGGCACTCGTTACGATAAGAAAGCAGCTCACGGAACCATCAACATGACGGTGACGACAAGCTCAGCCAAACAGATTTTATCGTATGTGAAGAAGCTGTATGAGCGGATCGTGGACAGACATGTGCCAATCCATCGCATTACCATCACTTATAACCATGTGGTGGATGAAGCCTATCAGCAATATGACCTGTTCACAGATCCCAAGGACCTTGAACGGGAGAAAAGCCTGCAGAAGGCTATGCTTGATATCAAGGGAAAGTATGGAAAGAATGCCATCCTGAAGGGTATGAATCTGCAGGAGGGTGCCAAGACAATGGAGCGAAATGCTCAGATTGGAGGTCACAGAAGTGGAACAGAAAAGTAACAGACCTCGCATGAGCAGAGAAGACAGAGCCAAGCAGTTTATGCCATTTGCCGCACTCAAGGGCTACGAAGAGGCACTTCGGGCAAAAGAGAAAATCGTCGTCCCCAAGGTGGAATTTTCGGAGGAATATGCAGCTATCCTGGATGAAAAGATGCATCAGGTAAAGAAGCAGATGGTGATTACGGTCACTTTCTTTTACAAAGGGGAGTATCTGAAAAAAACAGGAATGGTGGTGCGGCTTGACGAGACCGCAAGAATCCTGCAGGTAGTCAATGTAAAGATCCCCTTTGATGATATTTATGATATTGAGTTTTAAAACAGTAACGCACAGGAAGTGATACTTTCCTGTGCGTTACATGTCATTATCACACATTATAGCCACTCCATCGTAGCTAACGGTGTGCCATTCTTCTTATTGAGTGATATATACCACCCATCATCCTCTTGCTTTACCTGCGGGTAGAGATCTTCTCCGAAATAGGCGGATTCCTTGAACTCGATCCGAAGGCGCTTCGGGAGAAAATCTTCCGGTAAAAGTTCCAGCCCAAGTTTTACATACTGTGTGTTGTTCACATGTCCGTTGGTGTCGATGTCAGAACGGCGGATCGGAATGGGTTCCTCGGTGGTCATATCAGCGGGCATCTTGATCTTTCTCTTCATCTTTGGCATATCAATCCGTTCTTCTGACCCATAGATTTTGCAGATTTCTTCCGGGACTTTTACCATCTGCCCGGCTGTCATATCCATATAGACCCAAAGGGAGTCGGCCTTTGCAAGGTAAGTACCGTCCGGTCTCATCAGCCAGAAATTCCGGTAACCGAATGGCCCTCGCATCTCATAGGGAAGGGTGCCTACGATCACTTCATCATCGCATTTCGGAAAGTCATAGAACTCTACGTGGTAGGAGGCTAAGATCCAGGCGCAGTGGTTCGTCTCCATAAAGTCAAGACCTACACCCAGAGACTCAGACTGCGCTGTGGAGCAGTCCTGAAAATAATCCATGATTTTCCCGGGGGATAAAATCCCTTTTGATGACAGTTCGCTGTAGCGAACCTTTGTGGTATAGCTAAACATGTAAAACTCCTTCAAACTTCTAGATCACACTTTCGACTAATGCAAGAAACTCTTTGGCGTTCTCAACCTGAAAGTCAGGCGAAAATGGGGCATTCTCAGGAAGGGCTTCCTTTCGCCGGTTAAACCAGACGGCTGTAAATCCGGCTGCTTTTGAGGCCATTACATCCAATTCAAAGTTATCCCCGACAAACCAGCAGTCTGCGGGAGAGAGTGTCTTAGCGAGATCAGAAAATGTCTGATTGATCATATGAAGACCTTTCTCAAAAATTTCCTTATGAGGTTTCACTGTCCCCACTTCTCCTGAAATGCACCAATGTTCTCTGGGAATCCAAGATTCTATGTTTAGAGAAGTGATCTTGTTTCGCTGATGGGCAGAAGGCCCGTTGGTGATGATGCCAAGTTCTATGCCTGCATCTTTTAAACGGGTTAAATAGGCAGGCGCAAGATTATCTAAAACAATTTCACCCTGAAAACGCTCATACTGCTTGTCAAATGCGATCACTTCTTCTCTGGTGATGTCATAGCCGAAGTCATTGAGCGCATTAGAAAGACGGTACACATACATATCCTCCATGGACATATCACCCTTTTGAGAAGCTTCAAATACTTCATCTGAATAGATGTTGCGCACACGGTAAAGCTCCACCCAATCCAACTGAATGCGTGGGGATAAAAGAGTTTCACAGGTCCGTATAAATGGCTGCACTCTTCCGTATAAAGTGTCATCCACGTCAAAGAGGACGGCTTTCGGTTTATTCATATACGATCACCGCAACGAATTCGCAGACCTCATCAGAAACATTGGTAATGCCATGCCCGGTACCGGAAGGGCAGATCGTTACATCCCCTGCACTGACGGTTTTGATCTCACCGTTGTCATTATACTGAGCGGTTCCCTTGACGATGTAGAAGAGTTCAGCGTCATGCTCGTGCACGTGGAAACCTATGCCGCATCCCGGCTCCAATGTGAGCAATGAAAAGAGCCGTCCTTTCTCATTCAGTTCTGCAGGAGAATCGATAAAATGAGTCAGTTTAACAGTTCCATCTCCGTCTCTCATGTGTTCGCGATAAGCTATATTTAATTCACTTGCTTTTTTGATCATTTTTTAGTCCTCCGTGTGTAGTCTGTAAATATTTCTTTGGTTATCATAGCATGAAAGAGCCCGGTGAGGCAATGAAATGCTAAACTGTTAAAATGCACAAAAGATGGAAACTATTTTCGTGAATTTAGTTTCTTGAAGGGATGCGGACATGGTGATACCATTAAGGAAACTGAAAAAATAAAAATAGTTTCCGGAGGGAATATATGGATACAAAAGAAAAGATCATGGAGGCTGCCATTGTGGTATTTCAGAAAAAAGGACTGAAATTTACCATGGATGACCTGGCGGCGGAGCTTTCCATGAGCAAGAAAACCATATACAAAGAGTTTAAAGACAAAGGGCAGTTATTCCTAGAGATTGTAGATTACTGTTTTGACAAGATCAAGGAGAGCGAGCGGGAAGTGATGGAAGACGTCTCTCTTTCCGCTCCGGAAAAGCTGAAAAAAATCTTAGGTGTTTTACCGGAGAGTTATCTTCAGATCGACTTTTCCGCGCTTTATCCGCTGAAGGATAAGTATCCACAGGTGTACAGGCAAATCGAGAGGCGGCTGGAGACCGGGTGGGAGAGTACATTTGCTCTTTTGGAACAGGGAATGAGTGAGAGGTGGCTAAAGCCGGTTAATATCTCAATTTTTAAATCCATGATGGAAGCGTCACTGGAACGTTTCTTTGTAAACGATTTTCTTGAATCTAACCATATTTCTTACCAGGAAGCACTGGATGAAGTAGTATCCATTCTGTTGAATGGAATTCTAATGAGAGAAGGAGAATAGACACATGACAGAAAAATCAAAGATCATTTTCGGCAATCCCATTTCCGAAAAAGCATACCGAAGTGCGGTCAAGTCGAAGAAAAAGTACCAGAAAAAGTATGGAGCTGACTCAAAGGCAGATTATCAGGTTACCCTTTTAAAAAATCCCTATATCGGCGATAGCCTGGGAGTGCAGGATATCCTGCTGGATAAGGGAGAATCCGATCAGGAGTTTGACCTTGAGAAAGGAATCATCGTAGGAAATATCCGCATGGGATTTGGCCACTACCGGATATCCATGGCTATGGCATCCTGCGCAAAACAATTGGGATACACGCCTTACTGGATGGATTTAAACGGATATCCTGCCACTACTTGCACCAAAGTGATCGGAGCACAGAATGATCTCTACTCCCTGGGATCAAGATTGTCAAAAAATCCCTTGTTTAACAAATTTGTCTGGGAGCCTATGAACTATGAGGGATTCCGGGCACTGACCTACAATGCATCGGATCAGAAAAATACAGAACTGATGGCCCCTGTTTTCAAGAATGTGCCCAAAGAGATCCCGGTTGTGGGAACTCATGTCTGGCCGGCTCAGGCAGCCATACATGCCGGCATGAAGTATGTAGTGAATGCCATTCCTGACAACTGGCCCATGGGACTGCATCTTTCCGAGGGCAGCATTCATACGATCCAGTGCCGCAATGCTTACATGGGATACCGCATCCTGAATGGATTTGAGAAGAAAAAAGTATTAAAGCCTATGCCAAAGGATGAGCTTGTCTACACCGGACACTACATTGACCACGAGCTGGTGACCAATATTGAAGCGGATTGCCAAGCCAGAATGGACCGTAAGAAAAAAGGAGAGGCGACCCGCTTCCTCTTAAGTATCGGAGGCGCCGGCGCTCAGAAAGAGATCTTTGCGTCTATCATCCGGTATCTGCTTCCATACATCAAAAAGGAGGAAGCTGTCCTCTACGTAAATGTAGGTGATTACAAGAATGTGTGGCTTGATCTTATTAAGGAAATACCGCAAATGAAAGACCTTGCGACGGAGCATTTTGAGAACTTTTCAGAGACAGAAGATTTCTGTGACAAGGCTTTGGACCCAACCCAAAAAATCTCCGGTATCCACGGCTTTTACCACAGCAATATCTTTGAGGCGGTATACACTACGAATCTGCTGATGAGAAGCTGCGATGTGTTGGTGACAAAACCTAGCGAGCTATCCTTTTATCCCGTGCCGAAACTGTTCATCAAGCGTGTGGGAAAACATGAAATGTGGGGCGCGATCCACGCTGCGGAGATGGGAGACGGCACCTTGGAGTGCAGAGATATTCCCCATATCCTGCAGATGGTAGAGCTGTTTTTAAAAGAAGATTATGTGCTAAACGAGATGTGTGAGTGCATTGTGGAGAACAAGAAGAGGGGACTCTATGACGGAGCCTACAAGGTGGTTGAACTGGCCATGGGAATGAAGGAGGAAAGATAAATGAAACTTTCGATGAAAGAAAAAATCACCTACGGATTAGGTGCGGTAGGAAAAGATATGGTCTACATGCTTTCAGCAAGCTATATATTGTACTATTACCAGGATCTCTTAGGTGTAAATGCGGTGGCTATGGGTGTGATCCTGATGGCAGCCCGTGTGTTTGATGCATTTAATGATCCGATCATGGGCGTTCTTGTGGCAAAGACCAAGAGCCGTTGGGGAAAATTCCGCCCTTGGCTTCTTGTGGGAACAGTGTTAAATGCGGTTGTTCTGGTATTGATGTTTGCAGCTCCGCCGACATTAAACGGCAGCGGTCTGGTGGCTTATGCGGCCATCACTTATATTCTTTGGGGCGTGACCTATACCATGATGGATATCCCGTTCTGGTCTATGATCCCGGCATTTACAGACGGCGGTAAAGAGCGTGAAAATCTGACCACCCTTGCAAGATCCTGTGCCGGTGTTGGTTCTGCCCTGATCACTGTGGTCACTATGATGTGCGTATTTGCACTTGGCGGCGGCGATGAAGTGAGCGGATTTAAATTATTTGCAATGATCGTGGCGATTTTATTCGTACTGTTTATTACATCGACCTGCCTGACCATCAAGGAAAAATCGACAGTGGATGTGGAGAGCACATCGGTAAGCGCTATGTTCAAGGCTCTTCTTGAAAATGATCAGGCGATCGCAGTAGTCATCACGATTGTCCTTGTAAACTGTGCCATGTATATTACCTCCAACCTGGTCATTTATTTCTTCAAATATGACTTTGGGGGCGCCAATTGGTATTCAAGTTATACATTGTTCTATACATTTGGCGGAGCGATTCAGATCCTTGCCATGATGCTGTTCTTCCCGCTGCTTCGGAATTTCTTTGACACCATCAAAGTATTTTATGTAAGCATTGCAAGCGCCCTGATCGGATACGGTTCGCTCCTGGCACTTACCTTTACCAATATGAATAACGTAGTCCTTCTGTTTGTTCCGGGATTCTTTATCTTCGCAGCAAATGGAATGCTATCCGTTCTGACGACCATTTTCTTAGCCAATACGGTTGACTATGGTGAACTTAAAAACAACCGCCGCGACGAGAGTGTGATCTTCTCCATGCAGACATTTGTAGTCAAGCTGGCCTCCGGTGTAGCTGCCCTGGTGGCATCTGTCTGCTTGAGCTTGAGCCATTTGAGCAATGACACTTCCGACACGGCGGAAGTTGTGACAGGCGTGGCAGGGTCTTCTGTTGCCATTCTTCGCATGACCATGACAGTGGTTCCTGTCATTGGTATTGTGATCGCCTTTTTCGTATTTAGGAAGCGGTTTATCTTGACCGAGCAGAAGGTGGAGGAAATCGCACAGGAATTGAGGGAGAAAAATGATTCGAAGACTGAATAATTTGTTTGTTTTGGATACAGCGGATACCACATATGCTTTTCGCGTGCTTCCAACCGGGCAGCTGGAGCATTTGTACTATGGAAAACGGATTCGCATCGAAGAGGAAGCGGATGCTATGCCGCTTGTTGAACAGCATGCATTTGTATCCGGCAACTTAAATCTATATGACAAAGAACATACGGAGTTTTCTCTGGAGGATATGCGGCTTGAAATGTCTTCCTATGGTAAGGGAGACATAAGGGAACCTATGGTGGAGCTTATAAAAAGCGATGGAAGCATGACCTGCGATTTCACGTTTTCGGATGCAAAGATCCTGGAGGAGAAAAGGCCTCTTGCCACTCTTCCAAGCGCCTATGCACCGGAAGAGATCCACGCGTCGGAACTTATCATCACGCTGCAGGACGAAGCGCTTAGCATGGAACTTTGCTACAGTGTGTTTGAGGAAACCAATGTCATCACCCGCAGCGCAAAGCTTTTAAACAATGGACAGGATCCGGTGCGTTTGGAGCGGCTCCTTAGCATGCAGTTTGACCTGGATCCTGCCAATTATCAGGTGACTTGCTTTACCGGAGCATGGGCCCGAGAAATGCAGAAAAAGACGGTGCCTGTTGAGGCAGGAAAGTTATTGCTCAGTTCTATGACAGGGTCTAGTTCTTCCAGGTGCAATCCCTTTTTTATGGTGTCAAAAGCAGAGACCACAGAGGAAAACGGTGACTGCTACGGCTGCAACTTGATCTACAGCGGTAACCACTATGAATCAGTGGAAGTGAGCAGCTATGGGAAAGTGCGCGTCTCATCCGGCATCAACCCCACCCAGTTTTCCTTTTTGATCGGCGCCGGGGAGAGTTTTGAGACACCGGAGGCAGTACTCACCTTTTCGGCAGAGGGCTTTGGCGGCATGAGCCGCAATATGCACGCCTTTGTGAGAAAATGTATCGTCCGGGGCCGGTGGAAAGAAAAGGAGCGTCCCGTGCTGATAAACTCCTGGGAGGCGGCATACTTTGATATCAATGAGAGTAAGCTTTTGAAACTGGCAAAGGCAGCTAAGGAAGTGGGTGTGGAACTGTTCGTTATGGATGACGGATGGTTTGGCAAAAGAGACAATGACACTTCTTCTTTGGGTGACTGGACGGTCAATGAAAAGAAACTTCCCGGCGGACTTTCCGGCCTTGCAGATAAGATCAATGGGCTTGGCCTTGACTTTGGCATCTGGGTGGAGCCTGAGATGGTCAATGCGGATTCGGATCTTTACAGAACTCACCCGGAGTGGACCATTGATATTCCCGGAAGGGATCATTCAGAGGGACGCAATCAGCGGATCCTTGACTTTTGTAATCCCAAGGTGGTTTCCTATATGACAGATGTCATGCGCAAGGTCTTTAAAAGTGCCAACATAGCATACGTAAAATGGGATATGAACCGGACATTTACAGATGTGTATTCCAAGTATCTGCCGGCGGACAGGCAGGGAGAAGTGCTTCATCGTTATATCATGGGCGTCTATGAGATGATGGGGACGCTGACAACAGAATTTCCGGAAATCCTGTTTGAAGGATGTGCAGCCGGCGGCAACCGCTTTGACCTTGGCATTTTGTGTTATTTTCCACAGATCTGGGCCAGCGATGACACGGATGCCATCTACCGGGCAAAGGCTCAGACTAATTACTCTTACGGATATCCGATGTCTACGCTTTCAGCTCACGTTTCCAATTGCCCCAACCACCAGACCCTAAGGGTTACGCCTCTTGCCACACGGTTTGCGGTAGCTGCTTTTGGAATCTGCGGATATGAGTGTAATCTGGCGGAAATGAAAGGCGCGGATCTTTCGGAGATCAAAAAGCAGATCAATCTTTACAAGAAGTATCGAAAGACGCTGCAGTTTGGCACATTTTACCGAAGCGCCTGCGCAGAAGACATAGAAGGAATCTACCAGTGGACCAGCGTTTCGGAGGATAAGAAAGAGGCAGTGGGGATGTTCCTTCACACCTTAGTGCAACCCAACACAAGGCTTCACATGTACCGCCCGAGGGGACTTGATCCGACGAAAAAATATCATTTTACCAACCGGGAAATGGAATATGATATCCGCGAATTCGGAGATCTGATTAATACGGCCGCTCCGATTCATGTAAAGCCCAATTCCCTGATGCACAATGCCATTGCAAATTTTGTGAAAATGCCCGGCGAAACGGAAGATATATATGCATACGGCGACGCATTGATGAGCGGAATCCACTTAAAAGAGGCTTTCGGGGCCACCGGCTACGATGAGCGGACCAGACATTTCCCGGATTTTGCCGCACGCTTGCTTTTCCTGTCGATTCATGATTAAATAAAATGCATAAAGATTGATTTTATGAGGAGTTAGATTATGAATGTTGTTTGTTTAGATATGGAAGGTGTTCTTGTACCGGAGATTTGGATCGCATTTGCCAATGAGAGCGGCATCCCTGAATTGAAACGGACCACCAGAGATGAGCCAGATTACAACAAGCTGATGAATTTCCGCTTGAATACATTAAAAGAGCATGGCTATAAGCTTTCCGATGTGCAGAATGTGATCGCCAAGATCGATCCGCTGCCGGGGGCAAAGGAGTTCTTAGACGAGCTTCGCTCCATTACACAGGTGCTGATCTTAAGCGATACATTTGAGCAGTTCGCCATGCCGCTTATGAAAAAACTTGGCTATCCGACGCTGTTCTGCAACTCGCTGGTGATCGGTGAGGACGGAACCATTGAAGATTTCAAGATGCGCTGCCAGCAGTCTAAGCTGACCACAGTAAAGGCATTGCAGTCCTGCGGATTTGAGACCATCGCAAGCGGTGACAGCTTCAATGATATGGGCATGATTAAGGCCAGCAAGGCAGGCTTTCTGTTCAAGAGTACAGAAGCAATCATCAAAGCCAATCCGGACATTCCGGCTTTCGAGGAGTTTGATGACCTTCTGGACGCTATCAAGAAGGCATTATGATCCCAGTTTATAAATATGAAAAATTTCTGAAATTCAGGGAGCGGGCGTTGCGTCCGCTCCTTTTTGTGCTATAGTCTAATTTGGATTTTCGCAGATCTGTAAAAAACATACAGAGTGGGAACCCAGGGAGTATAGATATTGGTAATTGTAAGAAGGAAGAGTATATGCTACAGATTAAAAATGTCAGAAAGAAATATGTGACAGCAGGCTTTGAACAGATCGCTCTTGATGACGTATCTTTAAATTTGCGGGACAATGAGTTCGTGGCAATCTTAGGGCCCAGCGGTTCCGGTAAGACTACCATGCTCAATATCATCGGCGGTCTGGATAAATATGATTCCGGGGACCTTATTATCGATGGGATCTCCACCCAGAAATACAAGGACAGAGACTGGGATTCCTATCGAAATCACTCTGTCGGATTTGTGTTTCAGTCTTATAACCTGATCCCCCATCAGACGATTCTGAAAAATGTAGAGCTGGCCCTTACCATCGGCGGTATTTCGGGAGCTGAGAGAGAGCAGAGAGCCTTAGATGCATTGGAACAGGTGGGTTTGAAGGAGCAGGCTCACAAGAAACCCAATCAGATGTCCGGCGGACAGATGCAGCGGGTGGCCATTGCAAGAGCTCTTGTAAATGATCCGAAGATCCTCCTGGCCGATGAGCCAACGGGAGCTTTGGATACCAAGACCTCTGTTCAGGTTATGGATCTTCTAAAAGAGGTGGCAAAGGACCGCCTTGTGGTGATGGTCACTCATAACCCGGAACTGGCGGATGAATACGCCAACCGAATTGTGCGTTTAAAAGATGGACAGATCATTTCCGATACCCATCCGTTTGCCGTGGAAGAGGAAGGCCCGGGGATCCACAAGAATCTGGGAAAGGCTTCCATGTCGCTTCTGACTTCCTTTGGTTTAAGCTTAAATAACCTGATGACCAAAAAGGGAAGGACTATCCTTACAGCGTTTGCAGGGTCTATCGGCATCATCGGCATCGCCTTGATCTTATCCTTGTCCACAGGTTTCCAGAATTACATCGATCAGGTGCAGGATGAGACTATGAACAGCTATCCTTTGACCATTACGGAGGAGACCAGTGATTTTGCCAGTGCGCTCCTTACCATGCAGGCTGCAGATGATGTGGACGCCGAGGAAAATACCCTGGAAGAACAGCAGTACATCAAGAATATTACGGATTCAGTCTCTACCAATGACTTGAAGAGCTTTAAAAAATATTTAGAGGAAAATCCGGAGGAATATGAGGAGGATGTACAGCTGATCAAGTATAACTATGGCATTTCTCCTTTGATCTATACCATTGACTCCGAGGACAATGTGGCACAGTTAAATCCCAATTCTCTGGTTTCATCCATGCAGGGATCCATGTCATCGTTAATGTCAAGCATGTACGCTTCATCAACCGGCACATTTACCGAGATCACGGATGTGGATCTTTTAAAGGACGAGTATGACCTGCTCTACGGTGAGTGGCCGGATAATTATGATGAGCTGGTGCTGTGTGTATCGGCGCCGGATCAGATTTCAGATTTCCTTCTCTATTCGCTGGGATTTCGCGATACGGAAGAACTGCAGGATCTGATCGTAAAGATCTATAGCGGTGAGGAGGCTAAGATAACCGATGAGCCGATGACAGTCACATACGATGAGATACTGAATATGGATCTGAAGCTCATCAATCCCACGGATCTGTATTCTTACAATGAAAAATACGATGTCTATGAGGACAAATCAGACAACGAAAAATATATGCGCAAGGTCTATGAGAATGCAGAGGATCTACACGTGGTGGGTATCATCTGCGATACGGAAAATCAGATGACATCGGGCATGTTCTACATGCCGGAGCTAACCTATCATGTGATGGACCTGGCGGCAGACTCGGAGATCGTGCAGAAACAGCTGGAAAATCCGGATGTGGATGTATTCTCCGGCAATAAATTTGACGATGAAAATTCGGAATCAGGACTGGACTTTCAGGATATGATCACCATCGATCAGAATGCTCTTTCAAGTGCCTTTAAGACCAATCTTGACACCAGCGCGTTGAGCGGTCTTACCAATGTAGGGTCCGGACTTTCTGAGGAGCAGACGGCGGAGGTTGTGATGGAGGCAGCCGAGGCGGTAGCCGACAACTTAGAGGATGTGACAAAAAGTGTGGAAAGCGGCATTGAGACAGCAGATACCATGATCGCAAAGTCGATCATCGATGCGTATGTGTCAGCTTTGACAACCAATGTGGATGGAACCGATTATCTGGTGCTTTCTCAGTATGGAGTCAGCACGGCGGACGCATTTAAGGAGCAGGCTCTGTCGGATTCGGCAATCCAATCGGCAGTGAGTCAGGCAGGCGGTGATATTTCCCTGGATGCAGGAAATGTAAAGAAGATCGCCACAGAAGCTTTTGACTCTTATGTGGCCAGCCTCTCACCTGATGAAAATGGATTGGTGCCGGTAAGCGACCTGCCAAGTTCCAATTCCTATGCAGCTTCGGCAGTGGCAAACAACCAGTCGGCAATCTTTGAGGAAGCCTATAACCTGGCTTCTGAATATACCACAGGTCTTGTGGCTCAGGGCATGGGACAGGCGGTAGGGGAGACTATGGCCCCGTTAGCTGAGAGCCTTTCAGGCCTTTCCGCATTATCGGATATGTTCTCGGGGGATATCATTTCCATTGACACCGATAAATTTGCGGAGGCATTTCAGTTTAATATGAGCGAGGACGATCTGTCCTCTCTTATGAATACCATGATGTCAGGAGAGGAGACTTCCTATGCCAACAATCTTTTGAAACTTGGCTATCAGGATATCGATGAGCCCACCAGCATCTCCTTCTATTTTGAAAGCTTTGAGGCAAAGAATAACTTTAGTGATTTCCTGACAAGTTACAATGATTCGGTTGACGAAGAACAAAAACTCACTTACACTGATATCACAGGCATCCTGATGGGTTCGGTAGAGACAATCATCAATGCGGTTACCTATGTACTGATCGCATTTGTGTCCATTTCTCTGATCGTATCATCCATCATGATCGGCATTATAACTTATATTTCTGTTTTGGAGAGGACTAAAGAAATCGGTATCCTGCGGGCTATCGGCGCGTCGAAGAGAAATATCTCAAATATCTTCAATGCAGAGACATTTATCATTGGTATGCTTTCCGGTGTGATCGGTGTGGTGGTGACAAGACTTTTATTGTTCCCGATCAACCATGTGATCCATGCAGTGACGGATATTGATGATATAACAGCGGTTCTGGTTCCGGGTGCGGCCGTGATCCTGGTGATCATTGCCACGGTGCTTACTATGATCGGCGGACTGATCCCGTCTAAGTCGGCATCGAAGAAAGATCCGGTAATCGCACTTCGGACGGAGTAAAGTGAAACAACCGAAACGGCAGCTTAGACTGGGAGGAGAAAAATTATGAAAAAGAAACTGGCAGTAGTTTTAGTTCTTGCAATGGCACTTGGTCTGTGTGCTTGCGGCGGGAAATCCGAAGATACAGACGAAAGTACAGGCACAGATATTTCTGTTGTGGAAGAGGACAATGACACAGATGCAGATGATGTTAACGATGACACAGACGCAGGTGAGGAAGATGAGCCTTCAGAAGGGGCACCTGTTGTAGAGGACGGCCGTTTTATTGATGACGTGGCTGTTGCCCATGGGGATATTGCTGGATGCTATTCCGGCATCGAGTATGGTGAGGCAAGTGTCAGCATTTATACAGATATGGAAGAAAATGCAGCGGAAGTCGGTAACGTAGAGATCACAGATAAAGACGGAAATGTGGTCTATTCCGGCAACCTGATCTATGTGATGGATAATATGTACGAGATCCAGGGACAGGATGTGGACTTTACTGTATATACGGACAATGGAACCATAAATCTGGAAATGTACGTAAATGGCGCTCATGCGGATTACTTCGTAATGACAGAGCCGTATATCTCTTAGCAAGGCTTGAAAGATCGGCAATTCTTCAGCATTGAAATCTGTGTGAAACCGGTTAGGCGCAGGATTTAAAATTGAGGGGTTGACAATTCTGAAAGCAAAGTGTTATAGTACATCTCGTATATTGAAAAGACGTTGAAGGAATTATGCTTTTTCATGGAAGTTTCAGAGAGCCGATGACTGGTGTGAATCGGTACGAAGTGAAGATGGCAGTCTCTCTCCTGAGTCGGTTCTGCGAACGGTAATATGGCAAGTAGTGGAACACGGGAAGTCCCGTTACAGACGGCGGACTTGTAGGAGTCCTATAAGAGCTCATTTTATCATGAAATGAGAAGCAGGGTGGTACCGCGAAATTGTGATTTCGTCCCTGAGACCAGGATTGGCCTCAGGGACTTTTTTTGTAGCAACAAGGTTGCAATGTATGAAAAACGCATGCTTGCATGCAGGTTTTTCAATACATTGGCAACCTGCAAGAACATGAGCAAGGAGGGCGAAAGCCCGGATTGCGAATGCTCTTGGAATTTCGAAAGTGCGTAAGCACGGAGAAATTTCATGTTGCTACAGGGAAAAGTGTCATCCAAAGGATGAACACTTTTGAAATGTTTGAAGACCCTAACAAAAATGAGCAAGAAGGGTCGAAGACCCGCACCCCATACGTTTTCAATTGCAAATATTAATTTATAGAAAGAGGAGGTTTTTATGAGCATTGTAAAAATCAGTGATGCTTCCATGAAGCAGATCAAAAAATCCGGAGAAACAAAATTATCTTTCAAAAACAAGTTAGAGCTTTCCAAGCTTCTGGACCGTCTGGGTGTTTCGGTCATTGAACTGGAAGGCATCGAGAATATAAAAGCCGATTCCCTATTGATCAAATCTATCGCAGCTACTGTTAAGAACAGCATCATCGCTGTTCCGGTTGAATTAAATGCAGAATCTGTAGAGACAACATGGAACGCATTAAAGAGCGCAGAAAAGGCACGCCTTCAGGTAGTTGCTCCGGTAAGCACCGTGCAGATGGAATATCTGTATCACAAAAAAGCGCCGGTTATGGAGCAGATGATCAAGGATACGGTTGCTGTTTGCCGTACTTATGCAGAAGATGTAGAGTTTATCGCAGAGGATGCGACCAGAGCAGACGAGGCTTTCCTTTACAGTGCCATGAATACCGCTATTGAAGCCGGCGCGACAACTGTTACCGTATGCGACGCAGCAGGAAGTATGCTGCCGGATGATTACAGCGATTTTGTAAATAAATTATATGAAAATGTTCCCGCTCTTAAAGACGTGACACTGGGCGTTGCCTGTTCAGATGCCCTTGCCATGGCTGAGGCCTGCGCGATCGTTGCCGTCCGCTCCGGCGCCCGTGAGATCAAGGCTGCTGCCTGCTCGGTAGATATGCCGTCACTTGCAGATGTGGCTAAGATCCTTTCTCAGAAGGGTGGTGCATTTGGCGTGACATGCCAGGTGCATACAGTTGAGATGAATCGTGTCATGAATCAGATTGACTGGCTCTGTCAGACAGCAAAAAGCAAGACTACACCATTTGAAAATGGCGTTCGCGAAGAGGATGACATGCTTCTTACAGATCGGGATGACATGTCGGCAGTACTCTCTGCAGTTGCCAAGCTTGGCTACGACCTTTCCGAAGAAGACGGGAAAGCTGTCTGGGATGCATTTAAGCAGGTGGCTGACCGTAAGAAGGAAATCGGATCCAAAGAGCTGGATGCCATTGTTGCTTCCGCAGCAATGCAGGTTCCTTCTACCTATACATTGGAGAGCTTTGTGATCAACTCCGGTAACATCATTACCGCTACTGCCCATATCACATTGAAGAAAGGTGAGGAAAGACTGGACAGTGTAGCTCTCGGCGACGGACCGGTTGACGCAGCATTCCTGGCTCTGGAGCAGATCGCAGGACAGCACTACGAGCTGGACGATTTCCAGATCCGTGCCGTGACTGAAGGCCACGAGGCAATGGGTGAGACGGTGGTACGGCTCCTTTCCAACGGAAAACTGTATGCCGGCCGGGGCATTTCCACTGACATCATTGGCGCTTCCATCAGAGCCTATGTAAATGCATTGAACAAGATTGTATACGAGGAGGCTTAATCTATGAAATTTTCATTTTCAACCCGTGGCTGGGGCGAGATGAGTTTTGAAGAGCTTGTCGAGACCGCAGTTGATGTGGAATTTAATGGTATTGAATTATATAACGTACAGAAGTTCCCGGCCCTGACGGATAAGGGCGGTCCGCTTCACAAATACAACACGGCAGCTACAGCCCGTCTTTTAAAAGAGAAAAGCCTGGAGATCCCTTGCTTTGACAGCTCTCTGGATCTGACGGATGAGGATGACTGCACCAAGGATCTGATAAGCCTTATGGATATCGCTAAGAGTATGCGTGTGCCTTATGTGGTTGCAGTTGCCCTGACAGACAATGAAGAACTGGCAAGAAAGCGTCTGGATGTTCTTGTTCCGGCAGCAGAAGAGCGGGGAATCACGATCCTTATCAAGACCAGCGGCATCTATGCTGACACAGCAAGACTTCGTGTGCTGATGGAGTCCTATGCCTGTGACCAGCTGGCAGCTCTGTGGGATATCCACCACCCATACCGCGATTTTGATGAGAGCGCAGACACCACCATCAAAAATCTTGGGGCATATGTAAAACATGTGCATTTGCGGGATTCCGATGATAAGAATACCTACAACCTGATCGGGGAAGGAAATCTTCCTGTTGGTGATATGATGCGTGCCCTTTCTTCTATCAATTACGATGGCATGATCTCTTTGGAGTGGAAACCGGAGTGGATGGAAGATCTTCAGGACCCGGAGATCATCTTCCCGCATTTCATTAATTACATGCAGCAGTTTGAAGATACCAGAGGCCACAAGAAGAAATTGTATCCAAACCACGATGGTACAGGTCAGTATATTTGGAAAAAAGACGAACTGATCAACATGACATTTTCACAGGTCCTTGACCGGGTGGCAGAGGAGTTCCCGGATCAGTATGCGTTCAAATATACCACACTGGATTACATCCGCACCTATTCCGAGTTCAGAGATGATGTGGACAACTTTGCGAGAGCATTGGTTTCTCTTGGGGTTAAGCGCGGCAGCAAGGTAGCAATCTGGGCAACCAACGTGCCGGCCTGGTATATCACTTTCTGGGCAACCACCAAGATCGGAGCAATCCTGGTTACAGTTAATACTGCTTATAAGATCCACGAGGCAGAGTATCTGCTCCGCCAGTCCGATACACATACCCTCGTTATGGTTGAGTCTGCTTTGGATTCCAACTACAGACAGATCATCAATGAACTTTGTCCGGAACTTAAGGACACTAAGAAGGGAGAGCCGCTTCATTCCAAGAAGCTTCCGTTCCTTCGAAATGTTATCACCGTTGACTTTAAGCAGCCGGGTTCACTGACACTTGAGGAGGCATTTGAGCGCGCCGACATGGTTCCGAAAGAGGAAATCTACCGTATGGCAGCGTTAGTCCGTCCAAATGATGTCTGCAACATGCAGTATACATCCGGAACCACAGGATTCCCTAAGGGCGTTATGCTGACTCACTACAATGTAGTTAACAATGGAAAATGTATCGGTGACCGCATGGGACTTTCCACAGCAGACCGTTTCCTGATACAGGTTCCCATGTTCCACTGCTTCGGTATGGTGCTGTCTATGACATCATCCATTACCCATGGCACCACCATTTGCCCGATTCCTTACTTCTCGGCAAAATCGGCGCTTGCCTGCATCAACCAGGAGCGGATCACGGCATTTAACGGTGTGCCGACCATGTTTATTGCCATGTTCAATCATCCGGATTACCGCAAGACAGATTTCTCTTACATGCGTACCGGTATCATGGCAGGTTCCGGCTGCCCGCCGGAGCTTATGAAGCGTGCCGCACAGCCGGACGAAATGAATATGCGGGGCATTGTCAGTGTATACGGACAGACGGAGTCTTCTCCGGGAAGTACCATGTCTGCATGGACAGATTCATTAGAGCTTCGTACCGAGACAGTCGGTTACGACTTCCCGCATGTGGAGTGCAAGATCATTGATCCGGAGACCGGCGAGATCCTGCCGCCCGGCCAGAACGGTGAGTTCTGCTCACGGGGATACAATACCATGAAGGGTTACTACAAGATGCCTGAGGCAACAAAAGAGACCGTCGATGAGGAAGGATGGCTTCATTCCGGAGACCTTGCATGCAAGGATGAGGATGGCAACTATCGCATCACAGGACGTCTGAAAGATATGATCATCCGTGGCGGTGAGAACCTTTACCCGAAGGAGATCGAGGAGTTCATTTATACCAACCCGAAGGTGCAGGATGTGCAGGTTATCGGTGTGCCGGACAAGAAGTACGGCGAGGAGGCTATGGCTTGCATCGTCTTGAAGAAGGGCGAGACATGTACAGAGGAAGAGATGCATAACTTTATCACGGCTTCTCTTGCCCGTCACAAAGTACCTCGTTACATCGATTTTGTGGATGCCTTCCCGATGAATGCAGCCGGCAAGGTTTTAAAATACAAGATGCGTGAAGATGCCATCGAAAAGCTTGGCCTCGCGGGAGCAGCCGGCATCGATACAGCAAGCGGCGTTAAGAAATAAAGTATGTTTCGTTGAAATGCCTGCAGAGATTGCCAAGAAGAACTTATGGTGTGATCTCTTCAGGCAGAAATGAGACAAAAAAGGAGGATATTTTTCTTGAAAATTATAGACAGTCATGCACATATCTTTCCGGATAAGATCGCAGTTGCGGCCGCAAAAGCGACCATGCATTTTTATGAGACATGCAGGACACCGATCCCGCTCACAGGCGCGGATCTGATCCACCACAACGGCACCATCGGTGAGCTGAAGGAGGAAATGAAGAAGGCCGGCATTGAGAAGAGCCTGGTGTTCTCTGCGGCAACGGCAGCGTCTCAGGTAGAGTCGATCAATAGTTTTATCATCCGCTCGGTGAAGGATGACCCGGATTTCTACGGTGCCGGAACTATGCATGTGGAATACGATAAGTTTGAAGAGGAGTGCGACCGTATCAAGGCTGCAGGACTTCTCGGAATCAAACTTCACCCGGATATCCAGCAGTTTCAGATCGACGATGACAGACTTTTTGAATTGTATGAGGTAATGAGTGACAGACATATGTTTTTGATCACTCATGCGGGAGATAACCGCTATGATTATTCTGTACCCACCCGTGTAAAACGTGTGGCAGACAACTTCCCGAAATTAAAGATCATCGGCGCCCACTTTGCGGGCTGGTCTCAGTGGGAGGAGGCAAGACAGATCCTGAAGCTGGATAACATTTACATGGACACAAGTTCCACCATTCAGTACGCAGGACCACAGGCAGCCATCAAAGGATTTGAGACATTTGATAATACACATATTTTCTTTGGCAGTGATTATCCCATGTGGAATCCGAAGGAAGAATTGCAGACCATTTTGGACTTGAATCTTTCCGATGACCTTTTAGAGAAGGTACTGCATCAGAATTTCGAAGATTTCATAGCAAATCTGTAAAAATGCTTTCCAAAGAGGAGAATGCTTATGGTGACAATCCGCAAGATGACAATGAAAGACAGGGAAGAAGTGCTCCATATGATGCGAGTCTTCTACGATTCCCCGGCGGTGGCCTGGAAGGTGGACAGTAAGATCCTTGAACATGATTTTTCAGACGCAGCAGGGGATAATCCTCTGATCGACGGGTTTGTTTTTACGGAAAGTGAGGCAGAGGATGCCAAGATACTTGGCTATGCCATGACAGCCATGTGCTACGCCACGGAGTTTGGCGGGTTGTGTGTGTGGCTTGAGGATCTGTACTTAAAACCCGAAGTCAGAGGGCAAGGAATCGCAAAGCAATTCTTTCCTTATCTGGAGTCATACTATCCGCAAGCGGTGCGCTACAAGCTGGAGGTAGAGACGGAAAATGAGGCGGCGATCGCTGTTTACAAGCGAGAAGGCTACGGCGTATCACCTTACTTTGTGATGACGAAAGAAATGTAAATCAAACCCAAAAAGGGACAGGGCAAAATGCAAATGGGGACGTACACTTTTTCAAAAAGTGTACGTCCCCATTTGAAATTATCTTCGAAAATCAAACCCAACTTTAAATGCTGTAGAGGCGAGGGCGGCTTTGTAATCTTCCACCCGGTACAGGTCAATGGCCGGGAGTTCTACCAGCTTTTTCTCAAGCAGTTTCAAGGCAGGCTCAAAGGGGCCGCAGCGGCTGCCGGTGATGGTCACTTCGTTGACGGCAAAATAGCTCATGTCGATGGATGTCTCTCCTGCGTAGGTGCTCTTTAAGACGATCCGTCCCCGCTTGCGGATGATCTTCTTTGCAAGTTCCATGCCGGAAGGGGCGCCGCAGGCGTCCACCACAACCTCAAAGGTATCCGTAATGTCTGTGGGGTCTAAGTTAAGAGATGCTTCCAGACGGGTCTTTGCATAAGGTGCAAATTTTTGGAGTTTATCTTCGTGATGACCGATGACAGTCACGTCCGCTCCCGATAAAGATAAGGCTTCACAGATCATAAGCGCTAAGCGCCCGTCGCCGATGATGGCAATATTGTCATCCGGACGGATGTGGACTTCATTGGGAATCTCAAGGGCGGCGGCTAAAGGCTCTGTGAAGATAGCCACTTCCGTGGGCAGGCTTTCAGGCACTTCGTGGAGTAAATGGTTTGCCAGCACAAAATATTCTGCAAATGTGCCGTCCAGCCCATCCATACCGATGACTTTTCTTGTCAGGCAGTGTTTTTCACGGTTGGTCCTGCAGTAGATGCAGTGCCCGCACCCTTCGTTTAACTCGCCTACCACCCGTTTGCCAATCCATGCAGGGTCATCACAATCTTCTACGATCCCCACAAATTCATGACCGAGGACACCACTAAAGTCAGGGCGGTAACCACGGATCACTTCCTTATCCGTATTGCAGATGGCCGCAAGCTCTGTGCGGATCAAGGCATGTCCCGGCGTGGGAACAGGTTCCCTGTAATCACTTTTATAAATGACTTCTTTCCCGTCAAAGTAAAGCGCTTTCATAATATACAAAATTCTCCCTTTTTATTCGTTCATTTTTCACATTTATTTTAGCATATTTACAATTGACGGAAAGGAACAATTTTCTTAAAATATAGTTTAGTAGGAAATTTCATAATGATAAAAATTCTTCAGATACATTTGCAGGACGGGAAACCTGTTTAGTACCGATAAAGACATCGGTGCCCGGTG
>R04__coassemble_77_pt1 | contig 34232 bp, 8 predicted proteins | sample R04__metabat2_low_PE_051 | metagenome-assembled genome bin R04
AATCTGAAAAAACCGATTCATTTTCGCAAAATAATGAAATGAAAATGACAAAAAACACAAGATATTGGGGGGGAGGCGGAACTGTAGTGCGGTCTTGTGTTTTTTGAGAAAAAAATGGAAATTTGGTATTCTTTTACATATCTATAAGTATGCAAAAATCTACATAGAAAGAGAAAAAATAGATATGGAAAAACGAAAGTTTTGGATCGGAGGGGTTGCGCTTCTGTTAGCAGTCGTTATGATCGCCAACACGGTGCTGTCGGCGGTCTTCCAGATCACTTTGTCAGGATCTGATGAAGAGACGGCAAAAGGGTATGCGACTAATTACCTGCTTGACAGCAATGGGTATCTGACGAAGGATACGCTTGCCAGAATGGGGGAAGTGCTGGGAACATACTACACGCCTTCAGGCTGGGAGGATTACCTTTCGAAGGCGGAGATCGACATTTCCAAAGAGGACTATGAAAAGGCCCTGTCCGATGTAAACGAAGCCATAAGTAAATATGATGGTGACGATGACGAAAAGCTATCAAGCATCTACCTGGAACGAGGGTGTCTTGAAATCCTTATGGGACAGGAAGATGAGGCGCTGGCTGATTTTAATAAGTCCGTTGATCTAAATGCCGAGCAGGATCAGGTATACCTGCTGATGGCACAGATCTACTCCGGCAGGGAGGATGTAGATAATACGACCCATTGCCTGGAGGAATATCTGTCAAGATCGGAAGGAAACGCAGAGTCAAAGATTACTTTGGCAGAGCTTTATCTGGCAAACGGTGATTATGAGAAATCATTTAAATGGTTTCAGGAAGGACTCGATGAATCGGCAGATGCGGAGGTCTATTTTGAGGCAGCCCTATGTGCGATACAACTAGAGGACGGAAAAACTTCCGAAGCCTATCTTACCAAGGCCATAGAGATGGATGATACGGTGGGAGATGTGTATTACTACCGGGGCATCGCAAGGCTGATGGAAGAGGATTACGGACCTGCTCTAAGCGATTTCAAGATTGCTATCGACAGGACAGAAGACACATCATTAAAAGTAGAGATAAACGATCTGATCGATCAATTAGAGGCGTCGGGCGTGACGCCGGAAACGTAGAAACAGAGGTGCTCAGATGAAAGAGAGAATGAGTATGGTATTTGAAAATGGATTGAAGAAGTTACGACTTGTGCTTCTTGCCCTGCTTTTATTATTTGCAGTCGGCATGGTAAATGGAAACACAGCCTATGCAGCTGACTCAGGGGAAACAGAATCATCTTCGGATGCTGACGATAAGTCGGATGATGCAGATGATGACGATGACGAGGATGACGGCGAGGAGTTTGATAAGAACGACGGAAAAGCTATCATCAAAGAAATCGTTGAAAACGGGTCAAATTCACAGGAGGACGAGGAAAGCTACAGCAATGACTATCCTTCTGTCACAGTGACTAAGACCTATGAGACGGATCCGGAGACAGACGATGACGCAGAAGCCAAGACAACAAAGGTGACTGTGACTGACGGTGGCGCCGAGGTTTCAGAAGATGATCAGAAAAAGATCAAAGATGAGATCGAAGATGTCTCCATGACTACCACGAAAAAAACAGAGGATGGAAAAGACACCTGGGTTTCTACCGGAAAGACAGACTCTCAGAATGCGATCCAGAAGGCCATTGAGGCGGCTTTAAAGAAAGCGACCGATGACACCACGGCGATCACCATCACAGTGGCAGACGGTACCTATGCGGGAGATATCAATATTTCAAGCAGTATGCTCTCTTTAGGTGTGTCCCCCAGCAATCTGGTGGTCTATGTGCTGGCAAAAGGTTCCTATACGGATCCGGAAACCGGTGAGCTGATCGATAAGACGACCATAAGCTCCGGGGCAGGAGACGGCGTGAAATGTACCGGCAGCATCACTATTGAAGGTCTGGATGTAATCTTAGGCGGTATCTATATGACCCTTGAGAAATCCATCACGGTAAAGAGCGGAAGCCTTAGCTATTATGGGACAACAGGCGATGACCAGGTGCAGATCATTGACAACAGCAAGAATACGCTTGTCATTGATACCGGCGATGGAGACGATACGCTGAATGTGAAGGTGGCACAGGATGTGACAGCCAATATCAGCACCGGTGACGGGGATGATACTGTCACATATGCAACCGCAGAGAGCGCATCCAACACATCCAGAAATCATACAAATATATTGAACCTGGATACCGGCGCAGGCAATGACAGTGTGACCATCAATCACGCAAAGGGCATCCTGACCGCACTTATCGAGACCGGTGAGGATGATGACTCTGTCACGCTGAAGGCAACTACGGATGCCACTTTGAATGAGGATAAGTCAAACACCATTACCGTCAAGACCGGTGAAGGCAACGATAAGGTGACGGTGGATACCTCTATGTATTCGGCAGTGGCAAAGGTATCGCTTGTGGACACAGACGGATACGACCAGATCGCCCTTACAGGAAAGCTTAAAGAGCTTAGCGATTCCGATGAGACAGATACCAATCTTAGCGGTACTGTGGACGCAGACGGAAACGGAACCATCACCATGAAAGTTTCTGATTCCGCAAGCACCATCGTAGAATTTGAAGGTTTTGAATCCTTCACGGATTCTTTGGAAAACAAGAAGACAGTGACCCTCACTTCATTTGAAAACGCAGCCATTTCTTCTTTCACCAACTATGTATATAAGGTAAAGGATGATACGGCTCTGACAGCTGCGTGGAACAATGCGGCTAAGTACGGCACCTTGTTCCTTACCAACCTGAAATTGACAGGTGATGATATCGTCATAGATGACTTTAATGTGGGAGCAGCAAATCTTTCTGTTGTCTGCCAGAAACTGGAGGTGACAGGCAATCTGATCGCAAACACTGTGACCATTACAGCTTCTGATTCAGATGAGCTTTGGTCTACCGATGAGAATGCAACCCTTAAGGAGATCGGTATCAGCACCGAGACCAGCGGAAGTATCTTAGACTTCAAGGCTACGGCGGAAGTGACTGTTACAAAAGATGGTTCCATCAAGGCCACAGGCGGTGATGTTGTGATCAACGCTACCACAGAGCAGACCCATGGACTTTTAGACCTGCTTGGAAGCCTGGATGACGATGCGAACTTTATCAATATTAAGATTGCTGATGCGCTGATCACCATCAACGGCAAGATTGATGCCACAGGCGCTGTTAAGATGAGCGCTTCCAATAAGACAGAGATGGAGGTAAGCAATGAGAAGTTAGCTGCCCTCTATGTGCCGATCGCATTTGTACTGGCAGTCACGGAGGCAAATATTGATCTGACAGGAGCAAAGATCAACGCCGGAACCGATATTACGGCTGAGGCTGTCTCAAAGATCACGCTTAAATGTGAGGCAAGCACCGGAAAACTTCCATTCTCTCTTGCAGTAGCCATTGCAGTCAATGACGTACATGTGACAGCAGGGACTGATACAGAGCTTACAGCAGGCGGTAATATTTCCTTGAGTTCAGAAGGATCTACCACAGCCGAAGCTTCCGCAAAGAATGGTGACATGGATGGCGACAGCGGCGGATTTATTGCGATCGAAGTTTCAATCCAGGATACCGATGTAGCGATCAAGGACAATGCCAAAGTGATCGCAGAAGGCGACATTGAGCTGAAATCTTCCGCTTCTTTGGAAGGTGTTTCCCAGGCAGTCAGCGGTGGGGACGGCGAAGATGAGGATGGTAATGCTTCCGAAGGCAAGTCTACAAACGACGCTACCAGCATGTTAAAGAGCATCTTAGAGCAGATCAAGGATAAGCTTTCAGATGTAAAGGATTCTGTGCTCAACAAGATCAAGGGCGTGGAAGAAAAGGTAGACGGTAAGAGCCACAAGATCGATGCAGAGTCGATCAAGAACGGTACACTTACCTATTCGAAGTCAGCAAACGAAGACGATGAGGTGACATTCCTGGTAAAACCAAACAGTGGCTATACCGTAGATACAGTGAAAGTTACCTATTTAGAGAAAGGAAAATCAACAAGAACAGAGGCTGCTTTGACCAAGAAGAGTGTGGCAGCTGATGGAACGATCACTTATACATTTAAGATGCCGGCATACCGTGTGCAGATTGCAGTAACTTTGATCGAGGGCACCACAGAGACCGGCGACGGCGAGATTGGCGATGTGGAAGACGCTTCTTCTATCGGTGATCTGTTTGATGACGCCACAGACGGAGCAAAGGACCAGGAGGAAAGCGATTCTACAACAAGCAGCACCTCTTCTGATTCCGATGCAGCAACACAGACAGCAAACGGCGAGAATAAGAATACCAACACCAAGATCACGGTTTCTTACGATGATACAGATAAGGGCAGTGTTTATGCCCTGACAGAGGACTCTGCCGTTGACACAACAAAGACATACTATACCAAGAGTGCTGCAGGACAGATGCTGAAAGCCGATCCTAGCGAATATGAGCAGCTCCTTGAGCAGAACAATCTCTGGGAGAAATATGGTGATATCGTCATTGAGCTTGAAAAGAAGAACGAGAGCGATGACTACTATGCAGAGAGCGGAAAGAATATCGTGATCACCGTAAATCCGGTGGACGGCTATGCGCTGGTAACGGATTCCCTTACCGCAACTCTTTCAACCATCCATGAGAAGGTGACAGACACCTCCAAGGTTGAGAGCGGCAAGAAGTACGGTCATTACAAAGACGGCGAGTTTGTGATCGATGATATCCAAGTGGACGGAGACTTTGTATCAGGCATCACCTATTATTTCATTGAGAACAACGAGAGCGCAAAAGAGACGACCATTATCATTTCCAAGAATGAAGATGGCAAATATATCTTAGAGGTACCGGAGAATATTTATTCTTCTGCAGGAATCCTGCTTCATATGGCATTTGCGCCTGCAAGCGGTTCTGATGTGCCGGTAGATGAGACTACAGCAGAGGATGAGGATTCATCTTCATCTTCCGTAAGCGGTGCATTGGCTGTCGGTGTCAATGTGTCTGACAACGAAGCTTACATCAATACTTCAGGTCAGGTGTCTGCAGGCGGCGATGTAAAAGTCAATGCCGTAAGCGCATACAAATCAGAAGTAAAAGCAGATGGTTCTGCAATCGAAGAGAAGAAAGAGGAAGACAAAGACGAGGATAAGGATGACAATGTTCCGGAGGAGACAACGGAGCAGAGCATCATTGAATACACAGTTAAGATCGATGATTCCAAGGGCGTTGCCTTAGCTCTCGACACAGAGAAGAGTGACGTGGCAAAGGGAATCTATGTATTAAAGCTTGTAAAGAGCGCAGGTGTTGCATATTCAGTAGACGCCGGAAAGGTGACCTACACCTACAAAGACGCAGCCAACGGCGGCGTGGAGAAGAAACAGGCAGCAACCCTGGATTCTTCAACGAATCTTTACAAGATCGATCTTTCAGACGCTAAGATCGTGGAAGGCACTACAGTTCTTATCAATGTGGAATCTGTTGCAAACGGGGTGGAAGTAAAGGGCGAGTATCCGGTCAACAACACCTTAAAGATCGCCGCTACCACAAACGGACAGATCACAAAGACTTCCGGTACATACGGAAGCACAGTATTCGCATTTTCTATCACAGCAAGAACCGGCTATAAGCTTAGCGATACCGCTGACGCATCTAAGAACAATGTGGCCGGCGCATGGGTAAGCTACCACAAACTGGTAAATGATGTGGATACGGTTGTCTACAAAGAACTGTCAAAAGACAGCAAGGGTAATTACTACTTTAAACAGTCTGAATTAGAAGGACTGATCGCCGGCAGTGAGCTGATCGTGGGCGGTTCATTTGTAATGAATGAGCAGGCAGTAAATACGAAGGTTACTGTTGACGGTGAAGATGCAGAAAACGCATCAGAAATCGCAACTGTAAAGGTGAATCCGACAGAGGATGGAAAAACTTCCGATAAAGCACAGGTCGGAAGTGAAGTGACAGTGACCGTGGCAGCTAAGAATACTTCTTACAGCAAATCTACACTTACTGTAACGTACACTTTGGATGGACAGGAGAAGTCAGAAACAGTAGAACTTAGCAAGAAGGAAGATGCAGATTCCTTCCTGACAGGCACATTCACTATGCCGGATGCGGTGGTAACGCTGATTGTTGCTTTCCAGTCTAAGGATAACCCGGTTGTGATCGGGGACGAAGTTAAGGATGTAGTGACCACAGACGTGACGGCACTTTTCCCTGGCGATAAGATCAACATTACACTTACCGACGAAGCAAAGGCAGCCGGTAAGAAATATGACCCGACCTTCCGTCTTGTGATCGGTGAGAATGGCGAGAAGGAATTTGCGCTGACAAGCGAAGAATATACATATAAGGATGGCGTATATACCATCGAGATTCCGGCAACACTGGCCATCGATGGAGAGAATGTAAACTTAAGAACGACCCCATTTGCATTGTGGGTAGAAGGCTCTGTTGGACTTAAGGGGCTTGAGATCGTGCGGGATTCTTCCTATGCAAACGGAACCGTTGAACTCTCTACCGCTCGGGCAGAGATGGGTGAAGTCATCACCATCAAAGCTACCCCTGCTTCCGGCTATAAGGTAAAGACATTGAAGGTTGTCCTGACCGTCGGCAGCAAGACAGTGGAGGCAAAGGCTAAGAAGATTTCCAAGGGAACCTATCAGGTGACTATCCCGACAATCACAGGAACCGGAAAAGCAGATGAGACCTGTGAACTGAAACTGGTCGCTGAGTTTAGCGCAGGCGTTTCCACAGACACAGAGACAGAGGATGACGCTTCTACGGTATCTCTTGGGGCAGCCATCGGTGTAAACGTAGCAAAGATGAGCAATAATGCTTACATTAAGAATACAAATGTAACGGCAAACGGTCTTGAAGTGACAGCCACTTCAGGAGAGGATGATCCTGTGACAGCAACCGTAAGCACAGCAGCAGGTTACAGTGCAGGTAACATCGGCATTGGGGGCGCGATCTCCGTTTTAGTAGGATCGATCACCACCAAAGCTTATTTGGAGAACGGCACATTTACACTGGGCGACGGGGACTTAAAGGTAACCGCAGCTAACGATGTGAAATTTGAAAATAAGGCGGATGCATCCGGAAGCGAGAACGCCTCAAGTCTGGGTGTTGGTGCAGGTATCGGCGTATCCGTAACAGGTGTGGACACGTTGGCTTACATTGCAAAGGATGCCATCATTGCGGCCCAGGCAGATGCTGAGGAAGAGAAGATGCTCGGGGACGTAGAAGTTTCCGCAACTTCAAAAGAGGAGCAGAGCGTTTCTGCTAAGGCCGGATCTTCCGGCGGTGTATCCGTGACACCGGTACTGGCGCTTCTCGTAGCAGGTGCTGACACAGAAGCCTACATTGCAGCTAACACAAAGCCGATCCATGCAACAGGCGACGTTGTGATCACTGCCACAAGCGAGCTTTCAAGATCTCTTGGGGCGAATGCAAAGGCAGCAGGCGAGAGCGTGGCAGCAGGCGGAAGCTTTGCCATCTCTGTTCTGAACGACAAGACATCTTCTCGTCTGGATCGAAGCATAGAAGGTAAAAATGTAAAGGTTAACACTTCGGCAAAGAATTCACTAAAGAGTACTTCCAAGGCAGGCGCAAATGGCGCTAAGTCAAGCGGAAGCTCGGATAAATCAGATGCATCCGATGACGACTCTGACGGGGACGCCGACGGGGAATCGGACAAGCAGGCAGCAGGTGCCTTGGGCGGAGCCACAAAACTTGCAAACTCGGTTAAGACAAACAACACATCAGCTGCTTCTGTAGGAGAAGCTTCCGGCAAGAGAACAAGCTCCTCTACCACAGAAGGAACCGTAACTGTAGCCGCTGCATTTGCACTGAACATTCAGGACATCGTGGCAGAGGCAGTGATCGGTGACGGCATTGAAGTGACAGCAAACGGCGAAGACGAGATCGGTGATGACGATGAGACAGAGAAAAATGGCGTTGTCAGCGTGAAATCTGTTGCCTTAAATGAAAGTGAGATCATCGCAAACGGATCAGCCAGCGAAGGAAAGACAGGTGTCGGCGCAGCTGTAGCGATCCAGGTGATCGATTATGAGAACAATGCGATCCTTGGAGACTCCGATGTAACAGCAAACCACCTGGAAGTAGTGGCAGGCATGATCGAGGATGAGGACGAGGATGACGATGAGGATAAGGCCACCGATGACGAAGACGAAAAGGGATGGCTGGAAGAAATCATCAATGATGCAGTCAAGGATCTGATCAACGATCTGTCCGACAGCATCGGACTGGCAGATCTTGTCAGTGCTGATGCCATTGCGGATGTGGTAAGTTCTCTGGTACAGGATTGCTTAAGTGCTCTGTTAGACGGAACCGGTCTTGAGGAGCTTCTGAACGATAATCCGTATGAGAAGATCAAAGAGAATTTAGAAGAACTGGTGAAGACCTATATCACCATTCCGAATAAGATCCTGACCTACTTTAACAAGCTGCTTAGCGATTGCAATATTTCCGATGCAGATGCGAAGACCATCGCAAAGAGCTTTGGCAATGAAATCCTTAACTACCTGAAGGGTGATGGATGGAAAGAGATCACTAAGCCGATCTTAGACAACATGATGTCCATCGTTGGTCCGATCATCAAAGAGAATCTTACAAAACTCTTTGGCGGCGAGCCGGATGAGTCGTCTACGAAGGAACTTTCCAAGAAGATCAAGGAAGCATTTTTAGGCGAGAATGGAATCCTCCTTGCAGAGGCTGACATTGTAGTTGAAAAGATCACTTCTATCATCAACGGCCTGATCGCAACCATACCGGCTCTCAATGACGTTAAGGTTGCAAGCAAAGTTGAAGATTATAAGAACACAAACAAAGAAAAGGTTAAGACCGTTGTTCTTGACACCTTAAAGACAATCCTTTCAAACGTATCAGATACCTTGACAGACGGTCTGGTGGACGTAGATACATTTAAGAAATTTATCAAGGATAAGTTAGGCGATAAGATCAAAGACAATGTGAAATCTATGGTATCAGCAGCAGGCAAGGCCCTGACAAACGCAGCACTTGACGGACTTACAAGCTGGCTTGACCTCGCTGTTGAATCGGAAGATTCAGATCCGGCTCATACCTTTAAGACACAGGCCATCGCAGGCGCATCTGCAAGCGGTGTTTCTGTGGCAGGTTCTGTGGCACTGGCTATCATCAATGGGCAGACACAGGCTATCGTGACAGGTGTTTCTGACACAAGCGAAGGCATCATCATTGTAAATGAGGACATGGTGGTGAAGGCTTGCGGCAATCAGACTGAGGAGACCGTAGCTTCTGCAGCTGAGAACAGCAAGGGAGAAGCCGATGACAACTTAAGCGCAGGCGCAAATGATACAACCACCGGCACAGAGGCAGCTACTGCAGCTTCTACAGTAAAAGCCGGCGATATCACTATAAACGTTGGCGGCGGCGGAAAAGCCGAGACCAAGGAAGAAACCAATAAGACAACCGTTACTCTCACTCCGGATTCCGGTAAGAAGGTCCGCCTTGTTACCATCGTATACACACAGGACGATGGAACCAAGGACAGCAGAGAAATCACGGTAACAGACAATACATTTACCCTTCCTGTACTGAAAAAGAAGACGGTTGACAAGACCGAACAGTGGACCTTAGAGGGCATTGGCGGAACCGTAACATTAAAGAAGGGTGAGGCAGTCAACATTTATGTCACATTTGCAGATGAGAGCATCATCTCAAGCGGACTGGTTGACGTTTCTGTAGACGATAACGCAGAGGCAACCATCACAAGCTCGGACAGAACTTCTGACGGTAAGACCACACAGTCAAAAGTCATTACCTTAAAGGCAAAAGAAGGCTATCAGATCAATCCGTCTTACACCATCTCTTACACCACAGAGAATGGCGAGATGAGTGCAACCCTTACCGCAAGTGACAAGGATGATAACGGAAATTATGTGATCCGCCCAATCGTTACTATCACAGAGAAGGACGGCGAGGATACCAAGTACGAGTTAAAGCTTGGAAGTATTACTTACAATCTGAAAGCAGGATCTGTATTTACGATCACCGTAACTTCTTACGGCGCATACAAGATCACCGTCGGACCAAATGCAACTTCTTCTTACACAGGAACAGAAGCAGTAGAGTCCGTATCCAACGATGACGGTTCTTACACCAATACCTACAAGGCAACAGGCGGAACCATCAAGGTGCTGAATGTAAGCGGTATCGAGACTTCCAATACAGGAAGCAACGGCAAGAAGATCGCCGAGATCTATGCCGCATATGAGGACCGTATCGCAGTGGTTGTAAAGGCAGCCACAGGTTACAAGCTGAAATCCATCCAGTATGTATTCGGCGAGACGACAAAAGATATCGTAACCGTTGATCCGTCTATCATCGATGCAGACGGCGGAGACGCATATCTGTTCTATCTGCCGGAGGCAGACACCAAGCTGGTGGTTGTATTTGAGGCGACAACTGAGACCCAGACCACCACACAGAGCAATAAGACACAGTCAGGCAAGTCTGTAGGCGTTGGCGCCGGATTTGCCATGACATACACCAATGTCAATGTGATCGCAGGCATCGGCGAAAATCGTCAGGTGACAGCAGGATCTGTTGACGTGAGCGCAGACGCGACCCGCAGCACCAAGACGGCAGGCGTAGCAGGATCTGATCCGTTAGCTTCCGCATCAGAAGGTGAAAAGCAGGCGGCAGGAAAAGATATTTCTCTTGATGCGGCAGTAGCACTGACCATCAATGACGGAACCGTAACTGCTACTATTGGCAAGGGCGCGGTTATCAAGACAACCGGAGAAGACGAAGTTGAGACGAAGGCAGGGGATGAGGTCAACGTAAATGTAGCAGCAAATGCTACCTCAAGCACCACATCAAAAGCATCTGCATTTGCAACCGGAAAAGCAACAGCCGTAGGCGCAAGTGTGGCGATCAACATCGTAACTTCAGAGATCAAGACGACAGTTTCAGGAACCATAGAGGCAGCAGGCGCTGTCAATATTGAGGCAGTGACAACCGATAAGGACAATGCCGAAGGTATTGCAACGGCCATGGGCGCTGATATGGATCGTTATCTGAACAAGTTTGCTGACGGACAGGAGGCGACAGAGGATAAGGCCAATGAACTTCTGTCAGGAAATTACTTCAAGGATGATGACAAGAAGACAGATGATGAGAAGTCTGAGACAAAGAGCAATGAGACAAAGGATAAGGCCAATGAAACCCTGAACAAGAACAGCACAGGTGAGAAGGCTGATTCCAACGCGCCGCTTTCAAGCAATGTCTTAAAGACAACAGGCGCCAAGGCTGAGGGAACCGATCAGGCAACCGCAAATGCTGACAAGGGAACAAGTGAGGCTTCCAGCCAGTCAGGTACAACCCTTAACAATGCCAGCGGATCAACAAGCTCAGGCAGCAGCCAGAAATACCAGGTTGCAGCAGCTGTCGGTGTCAACGTGACAGGCCACAAGGCAAACGTGACGGTAGAGGGAGACGTGACAGGCGTTTCTGTAAATGTCCTTTCTGATAACAATGGCAACTTCAAGACTCTTGGCACAGGTATCGCCATGAGCCTTGCACAGGATTCCAACTCCATCGCAGCAGGTGTTGCAGTGAGTGTGGATAATAATGAAGCAATCACCACCATCTTAGGTAACTTAACCGCTACAGGCGATGAAGAGACCGAGGAGAATGACGGTGACTTAAATGTTCGCGCAGAGATGACCCAGAACATGGATGATGAGTACAAGGGACTGCTTGCAGCTCAGGCACTTGCAGGTGCAGTCAGTGGCAAGGGTAAGGTATCCATCGCCGGTTCCGTAGCCATCGTAGTGGACAATGCAAAAACCTATGTTTACATTGGCAAGGATGATACATCCGTAGATCTTGCCGGCGGACATATGGTACTTTCAGCAACCGATAAGACAAAGCTTGCACTTCGTGCCGGCGGCGTCAGCGTATCAAAAGGTTCAAGTGTAGGCGTAGGCGCCGCATTTGCACTGATCTACGCAAACGATGAGATCGGCGTTATCATCGCCGACAACTCAAATATTACAGGTGGAAGTCTTGAAATCACAGCTGAGAAGGTCCGCGTAGACATCAGTGACTACGAGAGCCAGGTTGGACTGACTACATTTGTAACCAACACATCCGGACTTGACGATGATGACAAGGAGGATGCAGAAAAGGGATTCATCAATCTGGACAAAGACGATGATGATGATACCTATTCTATCGAGATCAATGTGACAACAGAGGATGCCCTTGGCCTTGTGGATGCCATGAACTTCCTCTCATCAACCAACTACTATGCAGAGGCCATTGCCGGTTCGATCATGGGCAACGCTGACACAAGCAGCAAGCTCAGCGTTGCAGGTTCTGTGGCTATGATCTTCTTCTACAACAAGATCAAGGCAGAAATTGGTGACAATGTAAATATTACTCTTTCCGGAACAGAGTATGAGATTTACGCTGACGCAGAAGGCAATCTCTACTACGTGCTTGGGGACAACGTCTATGAGCTGGACGAAGAGACCGGTGCAATGGACAAGGCCGACTTTGACGCGGATGTATTTAATGCTTCCAAGACCGGAACAGAGGATATTGACGATGTAACTTATGACGTATGGAGTGTCGGAGACGATACCGTATACGTTTATAACGAGCGCGTATATGAAAAAGATGACAACAAGAAACTGGCCGCAAGTGAGAATATCACTTATGCACTTCTGACCGGCGGCAAGGCAAATGATGAAGACGGCAATGCAACCTATATGCAGGGCCTGGTTCTTCGTGCTCTTGACAATGCAAATGTAAGGATCATCGCAGGCAGCGTAAGCGTAGCACCTTCCAAGGCAGGTGTAGGCGTGACGGTAGGCTTCATCTTAAATGAGGATGAGGTGATCGCTGAAGTTTCTGACGGAGCAAAGATCGATATTGCAGAAGGCGGCTTTACTCAGCAGGCAGCAGGCGAGATGGACATCACTGTAGTGACAGTGGCAGCATCCATCGGAACCAGCAGCTCATCAAAATGCAACATCGGCGGCACCATCAATGTGGTTGCCAATGACAATACCATCAAGTCCATTGTGGGTGATGCTGAAATTAAGGCAAAAGACCAGATTAACATCCTGGCAGGATTTGATACCAACGAGATCTTAGTGACACTGGCAGCTGCAGGCGGCATGTCCAAGGTGGCAGTAGGCGGCGCCATCGCAGTCGTTGTCAACGAGGCATACGCAGGGGTACAGATCGCAGATGCAGATATTACCAGCGAAGACGGTGGCATTAAGACAGAGGCAGATACAAGCGAGAAGCTGATCAATGTATTTGTTGCGGCCAGCGCGGCTCCGACAGGGGATGCAAGCGCAGCAGGAACCATCGGCGTCCTGATCTCCGGCACAGAGGCAGAGGTGGCCATCGAAGACGGCGCTTCTTTAACAGCAGAAGATGACATCGAGATCCTGACAAATACAGACAGCCTGTTAGTTGAGGTTGGCATGGCGGCAGCTATCGGCGGCAAGACAGCAGCTGTGGGAGCAACCGTTCTCGTAAATGTATTAAATCACAAAGCAAATATCGCTGTAGGAGATGTAGCTATCACTTCCAACAGCGGTGATGTAGTCATTGCTTCAAACGGAAAAGACACTACCGTGATCATAGCGATCGCGGCAGCAGCTACCGAAGGCATGGCCCTGACAGGCGTGATCCCGGTACTGGTATCAAAGAATACGGTCAACACTGATATCGCAGCAGGCGCCAAGATCACAGCCGGCAATGCCATTGAAGTATCATCTGACCTTGACACAGATGTCTATGCAATTGCAGGTGGCATCTCCGCAGGTAAGGTGGGTGTCGGTGCGACAGTGGGAACCATTGTAATGAACAACCATGTGACCACAAACATTGGTGACGGCGTGAAGCTGACAGCTCTTATGACGCAGACACCAAGCGGTGGAAGTGCGAACCGCGCTGAGAGAAGAAAGGGCGTTTATGTAGGAGCAAACGGAACTGAGACTATCGTTCTCGGCGAAGTATCTGCAGCAGCTGCCAGCCAGGTGGCTGTAGGCGGAACCATTGCCACTGTAGTGATTAAGAATACAGTTAAGTCGAATGTGGGAAGAGAAGTGAAGATTTCCGCAGGCAAGAATGCAGACAAAGAGAAGACATCGGATGACGGAGATGTACACATAGAAGCCTCAGACGATACTGTCATATTTGAATTCGCAGGCGCACTTGCAGCAGCAAGTACCGCAGGCGTCGGTGCAACAGCTGTTGTACTCGTATTTACAAAAGATGTGGAAGCTGTAACGGCAGATGATATCACCGTCGACGCAATGGGTGATGTGACTGTATCAGCAGACACAGAAGATAAACTGATCCTACTTGCACTTGGATTCGGTGCAGCAGGAACCGCCGGTGTGGCAGGTGATGTGAATGCCCTGGTATTCCAGAGCAAGACCAAAGCCCATCTTGGCGGAAATGTAACGGCAGGCGGTGATGTAAATGTAACTGCAGACGCTATTGACACATTGGTAAATGTAGCACTTGGCGTGGCAGTCGGCGGAACCGCAGGCGTATCCGGTGTTGCCATTGTCACTTATTTCTACAGTGAGACAGAGGCAAGCATCGGTGATAATGCAAATATAGCGGCAGATGGGGACATTAATGTACTTGCAAATTCGAAAGAACTTGTGACCGCAGATGATGCAGGGGCAGCCGTTGGCGGCACAGCAGGTATCGGCGGAACACTGAACGTAGTCATCACCAAGGTGAAGACCAGTGCATTTACAGGTGACAAGGTAAAACTTGACGCAGATAACATTCATGTTCTTGCAACCGATACATACACCTTTATCGGTATTGCGGCAACACTGGCAGGCAGTGCAACAGCAGCCGTTGGTGTCACAGTGATCGCAAGTGTCGCTTATAACACAGTATCTGCTTACGCAGGGGCTGACAATGAGTGGAATGCAGCCGGTGAGGTTGCGATCCTTGCACAGTCAAACCGTGACGTATATGTATACACAGGAACCGTAAGCGGCAGCGGCACAGCAGGTATCGCAGGCACCGTAGCAGTAGTAGTGATCGGCAGCAAGATCAACGACGATGCTTACAATGGCATTTACATGTCATCAGATGACGGCAGCGTGAAGGCCATGGATCCACAGGGTCAGGTGGACGGCGCATTTGCAAATGGCAACAGCCAGGCGGCAGAGTACAAACCAAACGAAAGTCTGGATGATCTTCTTGCAAGTGATGGAACCAAGGCTTCTGACCAGTCTGTTGACGGCAATACATACGGACAGGATTCAGAGAGCACTGAGAAGAACGCAGACGGCACATATAAAGAAGGAACCATGGATGATAGTACAGAGGAGAATGAGGCTCCTGATTACAGTGATTCCATGAATGATTCCGTATATGATGACACAGCAGATGCTGTGACAGCGATCGAGAGAACCGGCGCAGTAGTAGACGGCAAAGAGCTGAAAGATGCAACAAGCGCGATCGTAAACGCAGGCACTAAGATCACAGCCGGCGGAAACGTCGATGTAAAAGCTTATGATTATCTGACCAGTGACCTGGTATCAGGAACATTGGCGATCGGCGGCGTAGCAGGCGTTGGCGCAGGCGTTGCAGTGGCTATTTTAAACAGCAACGTACAGGCAATCATCGATTCGGGAGCAGTCATAAACGCAGGCGGTATCATCACTGTTCTTGCACATGCAGGCTCTAAGGAAGACCACGAAGTAAGTGATCTTACCAGCAAATATATCAAGACAAATACAACCGATGAGGACGGCAATGACACCAGCGGCAGCATGGGAACCGGAGACATCAATAACAAGTGTAAAGAGGAGGGGGCAGCCGACACGACAGATGGCAAGAACTACTCAAGCATTCGTGTGATCTCCGTAACTCTTGGGGGCGGTACCGTTGGCGTATCCGTAGCGGCAGCAGCTTTATATGTAAATTCACATATCCAGGCACTGCTTGCAGGCGATGTGGAGCAGGCCGCAGGCATTGATGTAAATGCTGAGATGACCTATGGCAAGGTGATCGTTGTGACACTTGGCGGCTCAGGCGGTCTTGTGGCAGTCAGCGGATCCTTCGCGATCAGCGCATTCAACGGCAACAGCGAGGCGGGTATTGCAGGCACAGCAACCATCCACAATGTTGCAGGCGACATCAAAGTAACAACAAACGGAAAGACCAATGCGATCGCAGTGGCAACCGCTTTCTCAGGCGGCTCAGTGGCAGTCAATGCCGGCACAGCGGTAGCACTCAATACAACAAAGGCCAATACATATATCGGCAGAGGCGTTCTGATCGACAATGTATCATCAGATGGCAGCAAAGCAGATGCTACAGCCAATATTTATGTAGGAACTGACTTTGAATCAGCAGCAAAGGCCTATATCATCAGCGTGGCAGCCGGTGGCGTAGCCGTAGGCGCATGCGTGACATTTGCACTGAACAAGATGGATGTGAAGTCATTCATCGGCATCGAGCCGGAGACTTCTAATCCGGTTGCAGGTTCAAACGGAACCGGCGGCAAGATCTGTGCAAATACAGTAACTGTTAAGAATAATGCAACAGGCAAGACGGAAGTTCTCGGCGTTGGCGTATCAGGCGGAGCTATCGCAGTCAATGGCATCGTAGCCATCGGCATGAACCGCATGACGGGCATTGCAGCAATCTCTAAGATGGATGTAGAGGCAAATGCTATCACCGTAGACGGCATCATGGATGGCGATGTGGAAGTGACCACAACTGCAATCTCCGCAGGCGCGATCGCAGCCGGAGCAACAGTGGCACTTTCTCAGATCAAGACGAATAATATCGCCATGATCGACACCACAGGCGCAACCATTAAGGGCGGCAGCGTAGCTGTTAACGCAGGAACAGAAGCAAAACCATATAATGCACAGACCATCACCACCGTGATCGCAGGAACTGCAGGCCTCTGCTCTTTGGCATTGAACTTTGCCATTGCCCAGAACCAGGCAGGAAACTTTGCAAGAGTGATCGGTGCAAGCGGAGACCTGACAGCAGGCAGTATGGCGGTAGGCGCATATGGAAATACAAGATCATACGCAGTGATCGCAGCGGTTACAGTTGGCGGACTTTCAGCCAATGTATCTGTAGCGCTTGCAAATCTTTTAAGCGAGCAGGAAGCAAGCATTTCATGCGATGGAAACATCAAGGTGACAGACGGTGACCTGAAGGTGGTTTCCGAGCAGAATACGACCAAGGCAGCAGACAACGGAACCTATGATCTGATCATTGGTACTGTCGGTGAGAGCGGCGATGACGACTTTAAACCGGCTTCTAAGAAAACCGTTGCATTCGATGCCATGGCCAATGCGTACGTCTTAAACGGAACCGTTGCATTTGCAAATATTTACGCAAACGCATCTGTTGCAAAGGCAGATGCTGCATCTAAGGCGATCGTTGATGCCAAGAGCATTGATGTAGCCGGTGAACTCAGCGTATACAATAATGCCATTACCGTGGCAATTGCCAAGAATGATAACCTGGGCGTTTCTTACCTCTCCGTAGGCGTGACCATCGACAAGGCTGATGCAGCCGGCACCTATGAGGCAAGCGTTTCATCAACAGGCAATATCAAGGCAAACAAGATCAATGTAAACAATACATACACAGCATATGCTGATGCGGTAGGTGTTCTTGCCAAGGGCGGCGTTGACATTACGATCGCAAAGGCAGCAGCCAACATCGCACTGGCCGATGTGACAACAGTTTCAAAGGCATACCTTGCAGGCACCGGAAGCATCGAGGCAGAGGGTGACATCAAGGTTGTAAACTATGGCCTTACAAAAGCCAACGCTCTTATTGAAAGCGCGATCTTCACCCTTTCCGGCGTGAACATCGGTATCAATGTTGCCAAGGCTAACTTGAAGGCAACCCATGAGGCATACGCAAAGGCAGGCAAGATCTTGGCAGACGGACTGGTCGTACGGTCCATCTATAACACACGTTCCGCAAATGCAACCTACTCAGAAGAAACAGTAGACGGCGTTAAGAACGTAAAACCGAACATTCCGGCAGTGGATACCAACTACGGTGCATTTGCAGCTGTCGGTACTGCAGGAGCAGGCAAGGATAACAGCGGTGCAACCGTATCCCTTACTCTTGCAAATGTAAAAGTAAATGTAGCGAAGGCAGTATCAGATTCAACGGTCAACACTTACATGGCCGGCGCTATGTGCGAGATCGCCAATGATCTCTTTGTTGACACATTTGCAACATCTTATGCATATGCCTTTGTAAAACAGCCGTCAGGCGACGTAAGCTTAGCATCTGTCACAGTAGCAGACATTGATGCAGAGGCAAACGGAACCTATAAGGCAGGCATCGATACCACCGGCGCAAACGGTCTTACTTCTGAAGATCAGGCAAAGGGAGTATCAGCCGGCAATATCCGTGTGGGCGTAGGCTACAATTCAGATGCGGAAGCAATGACAGGAACCGGCGGTTCTGCCAAGGTTACCATCGGCGCTGTCACCATCGATGTCAACTGTGCAGACGCTAACACAAAGACAACCGCAGAGAGTTATATCAAGGGAAGCGGCAACCTGAATGCAGATGGTAACGTATCTGTCATTACCAATGGCAAGGCAGTGGCCAATGCATATGTACAGGAAGACACCTTCAACTGGTCACTCGTCTCTGTAGGCGGCAACTCAACAACCGCAAACGTAGAAGTAAAACAGCAGGCATATGTAGACTTTGACGGCATAGCAGACATCGCCGGCAAGCTGATCGTCTTCTCTGATTACACGGCATCCGGAAACGGTGCTAAGGCAGTAGTCGGAAGCATCGGCAAGGGCTCCGGTGTAACGCTTACATTCGTATCCGGAAAAGAACAGTCTGCAAAGGCAACCACTAGCACGACCAATCAGGCATATGTAAGCGGCAAGGGCAAGATGACGACCGGCGGCAATGTGACCGTAGAGGCTCTCACCGATTCCAATGCGACAGCTACCACAAAGACGCCATCAACGGCCGCTCTGATCGCCGGATGTGCTTATACTTCTTACGCAACATGCAAAGATAAAACATATGCATTCCTTGGCACGAACATCGATCTCCTCCGTGGCGATTATGTGGATGCAAGCCTGACCGTAGATGCAGGCGGCGCGGTTACTGTTTATGCCAAGGGAACATCGAATGCTAAGGCAACATCACTGGCAGGTATTACGGTGGCTATCGTATCCGGTGAAAACGGAACAGCTATCGCTAAGATCGAGGACCAGACAGTAAAGGCAGGCATCGGTAAAGACGCAACCGTGACAGCTAAGAAAGATATCACGGTTGACGCAGAAAATGAAGGTGAGGCCGAAACCAAGATCACAGGCGTTGACACCTCTAACATTAATGTTAGTGCATTGGATATTTCAGGATCCACCGTACCGACAAGCAGCTCATACACCACACATGCATTTATCGGTGAGAACGCAATTGTCAACAGCAAGCGCGGAAGTGTAACCGTAAAGGCAAATAACATGGGCACAGGCACTGCATATGTAGACGGAACCAGCGTGGGTATCCTTTATACCGGCGGCGGTAAGTATGCAAGCAACACCATGACACAGAATGTCAAGGTATGGATTGGCAAGAATGCCAAGATCTATGGCTACAAGAATGTGGATGTGACGGCAAATGCAGATGCCAAAATGTATGCAACAACCTATGCAAATGCAGGAGGCCTTATCAGCAATGGCACATTGCAGGCAAGCAATCAGCTTACAAGAACAGTCACTGTAGATGTTTATGAAGGCGCAGGCGTTGAGGCAGATTACGGAAGCCTGACCATTCAAGGAATGGCAGGGTCAAATGATTCCATCAAGACATCTGCAACAGGTACTTCCGCAGGTCTTGCAGCTGTTTCAGATGCAAAGGCAGTTACCTCTGTAAATTCACTGGTATATACAACCGTCGCATCGGCTGCTAAGATCCGCAATATCTTTGGTGATATCACCATCGATGCAGTCAGCGGCTGTAAGGAAATTGAGACGATCGGCGATTTCGGATCCGTGGGACTTTCCGCAAATCCGAGTGTACGAAGCTATGTGACAACCTTAAATCTCCATGGCATCGTTTCCATCGCAGATGATGTGACAGCAGCGGGACAGAAAGAAAAAGCTGAGATCAAGGGTAAGAACGTATATATCCGCTCGTCTGTAGGACAGCTGTATGTGAAAGATTACACAAGAGCTGTAACCAGCGGACTTCACGGAACTGCTTATGCATACAGCATCGTCAATGCTGATATTGTAAATGCGGTAACCATCAACAATGCAGATGTGATCGCTTACGATAAACTTTATGCAAATGCAACTTCAACACCTGATAATGAGGGAACGATCTTCAACATTTATGCAAGTACTAAGATCACAGCATTTGTAGGAAGCATCAAGTCAGAGGCTATCTTAAACGGCAGGGCAACCGCAAGTGTAAATATCAAGGCAAATGCCCAGATCACCGGCGCAGATGTGATCTTTGAGTCACACAAGTTTGACGGCACTGCAACCATTACGGCAGTAGGTAACAGACGTGCTCTTGCTAAGAAGAAGACGACAGAAGAGAACAACTTAGACAATGACAATACAAACACAGTAACCGTTGATTCCAACGTGGTATTTAATATCGGCGACGGGGCCGCAGGTATCGCTATCGATGTCTACAACGATGAAGACAACTATGGCGCACTTAAGGTTCGTTCCGTTGGTATGCCGGACGAAAAGCTTACCTATTCTATCGTCCCTGGCGGCATCAAGTTCACCACAGCGATCGGCAATAATAAGCCTGGCACCCTTACCGCAGTAGGAGTCAACTTAAGGAACAATATCATTTATGGACAGCAGTATATCCCGGAGATCATTATCACCAATCGCACTACTGAGAACGTGACACTCTCTGATATCAATCCGTACAATGATTCATTTACAAGAAGTGCTGTCAATGCAAATGGTTATAACACCGCATATCAGAAAGTAAGCCAGGACGACACACCTGAAATCTCAGTGATCTCAGGAAATACCGGCGATATCACTTTGGGCGGTGTGATCAACAACGAACGAGGCACGACAAACTTTACGTGGACAGAGAGTGAACTGGAAGAAAAAACGGAGGATAGCGACGCAGATGAGATCCGAAACGGCTCGCTCTACACTGCTACTGTATCCATCGGATCTACCATAGTGGCACCTCTTTGGACACATACATTACATATTACAAATGCACGGAATATCGGAACCAGTGATGAGGCAAGATTTGCGGCATACTTAACCAACTTTAACAGTGAGGATGCTACGATCAGTGTGACGGCAACCGGCGATACATACCTTTCACTTACACTTTCCGATATTTCACCGGCAAGCAGTGTTTCTGAGGATAAGATCGATCGCACGACAGCCATCTCTGAGACCCTGAACTTAAATGACATTGTGGCAGAAGGCGCAGTGGATATTCTTCTTCCGACGGCCATCCGTCTGCAGTATGTGGCAGATATGAAGTCCGCAACTGTTGTCATCCCGGGTGTTTTGGAGTACACAAGCGATGAGAAAGATTTAGGAACAACAAAACTTACACTGACCGACCTTGAATTCTATGCGCTTGGAATCCAGCAGAAGAATTACAGTGTATATCAGCTGCCTAACGGTATCAGCCTCTACTTAGATGAAGATGGCAATGTATACCGGATGCTTATGCAGAATGGATACGCGTTCAACACTGCAAGCTATGAGTACAGGACCAATGAGGCTGGAGAACTGATCGTAAGGCTTCTGGATTACAACAATGCCGAACTGAACCTGGCCACCGGAAAACTGTATCTGTCAGAAGATTCAGATGCGTCTTTGGGATATGATCTGTATCTTTTGTTAGACATTAATGATGATTCCGGTAACTGGTACACAGTTGACGCGAAATTTACAACCGGCCTTGAATATGAGGCTTATAAGGTGTCAAAGGAGGGAGAATATACCCAGATCGCCGACACGGATATGAAGGCGCTCTACACAGACAGCAAAGGAAATACCTACTACTTCCTTAGAGCATCTGATTATGATGTTTACAAGTACGGCTGGTATGGCGGATACAATTGTTACGACGATGACGGAAATCAGTACTTCCCGATGATCTGCGTGGACAATGAAGGCTATATCAAGGCAGCTTACTACGCAGTGAGCACAGCATCAGGCGCTACCTGGACGATCGACCCGCAGCGGTTTGGAGATGTTACGGTTTCCTATGTCGGCGACCCGGAGGTGTTATCTTCTATCAGTTCAACAACGACAGACAGTGAGGATACGGATACTGAGATTTTAAATGCTACCACTACAACCAGGGATTTGTATACGTACACATATTTCCGTAAGATAGTCTCTACGACCACCGTTTACAGAGAAAAGGTAAAAGTGGAAGTGGCCGACTTTATGGAATCCGGTAAGACCTATACCATTTACTACCTGCATACCTATGAGGAGACTACATATCAAATCTATGTTGTAAAGGTGACGGAACTTGATAAGCAGACCCGTGCTGATGAAGATTCAGAGTGGGAATCAGGAGCATTGTACGGATCTTCTGAGGAAGGCTACTATAGTTATACGGGTTACACCTTTGATGATAATGAAAGAGTTAGTGCAGATCCGAAGTATCGCGATGAAACCGGCTGGTGGGAGTGGATCGAAATTGATTCAACCAAGGGCGAAGGAATCGTGTTTACCCTTTACGGTGACAGTGATGAGGTTGTAATAGATACTTCCGAAAATGTCACATTTGGCGACACAGTACTCACAGATAAAAGATATCTGGTAACAGATGGAGAGCTGGCAGGGTATGTATTTACAACTTATATGAATTATAACCTTGTCCGTACGGAAGATGAGTTAAATGCATCGGCAACGGATTATGAGACGACAACGATCGAAGGTTATACCGGATATCTGAGCAAACTGACATTTGACATTTCCAAGGAAAAAAAGATGCCAACTGGCGAATATATTGATGCATTAACCGGAGCTACTCCTTTTATCCAGTATGATTATCTGGATATGCAGAAGGCATATGCAGAGGTTGTCAATTATGACAATGATACACCGGATGATGAGTCCGATGACTACTCATACACAGCTTATGTATTTAAGAATGTGGAGGGCAAGGATTCCGGTGTAAACTTCGAAGTATTGATATCTACGGTTTACCTGGCAACCTTCACAGGAGATGACGGTAACAAGACTTCCTTTGAGGTGGATACGGACCAGGCTGATCTGCTTATCTATTCGGCAGTTCCGAATTCAGAGAACAGTTCAGATTACCATTATTATCTGGAGTCCTATATCTATCTGACAGAGGATAAGCCTTACATTTACTTAAAACCTTATGTCAATGATGACGGCGAAACCGTATATTTGCTTAGAAAAGATCTTTCCATCACGCTGGCAGGTACATTAATTGTAAACCTTTCAGGAACCGTCGTTCCATGGCTTGGATCGATCCACTACAATTACGAGACCGGCGATCTGGAAGTAGTTGAAAGAGAATTTGATTCATTAGTAAATGAGAACGATACGCTGGTTGAAAAGACATACTTAAAGTACAATAAGGAGGCATTTGTAAAGGCTGCAGCGGGGAACGCAACAGATGAAGAGAAGTCAGCCACTGTGGTAGAGCTTAGAGATGAACAGTATCTGGTTCGCTATACCGATGAGGTAGGTTACGGATCTGACGGCAACTACTATTACTTAGACGCTGACGGCAACTGGAATCTGGCAACAACGAGCAGCGATGAAGGACAGTTCAAGGTTTATGGAGCTGATAACGAATTGCTTCTTACCATCTGGACGGAAGACGGAGTTACCTACCATCAGACACCGGAAGTCAGAGTAGGATCTGATTATTCAATCCTCTGGCTTACAGAGCAGGAGGACAAGGTGGCTTACGTTCCAATCGATGCAAGTGAGGGAGCAACCTACAAAGTCATGTATGTAGAAGGTTCTTCCGTTACGATCATCATGGAGGATGATAAGGGAAGCATCGTAGACGGCGACAGCGTTGATGATCTTGACATCAAAGCAACGGATGGCGATATCGTGATCAAATCCGAATCATCAGGAAGTGTCGGCACATCGGACAATCTCCTTGAGATGGAGGCAGCCGGTTCGCTGAAAGTTCTTGATTTAGAGGGAACCACAGATATCAGGACCAACACATATATCTATGTACCGGAAGGTGAAAACGGAGAGCAGGTTGACTTCAGGCTCCACGACGATCAGGTTGTGGCAAACGGAGCAACATTTGTCCTGATTACCCAGAACGGTGACATTATTGGTAATAATATTTACGTGGAAGATGGCGCGGCCATCGATTTCACGACTAACAAAGACCGTCTGATCGATGCAGAGGGCAACGAGACATTCACTGATAATGAGGATGCCGTGGCAAACGGAGATATTATCTTCGAGAATCTCTTTATCACAGACGGAAAGGCCGATCTTGATGCAGCGGGAGATATCGCATTTGATATGATCCTTGGCAAATCAAGTGAGATCGACTTAGACGCAGAGGGCGACATTAAGAAGAATAACGGTGCAGATTGCGGTGAGTATGGCAATCGTGCACTGATCAAGCTTGATGATGCTGACACAGATGAGACGGCAGCACTTAGACTGAGTGCCGGCGGCGATATCGGCGAGGCAGATTCTGCACTGATCATGGATGTACCTTCTAGTGTTACGATCCAGATCGGTGAAGTAGATGACTGCTACATCGATTTACTGGAGCTTACAAGCGCAGACGAAGATTCTTATACAAGCAAGATCAACAATCCTAAGATCAACGAGTTCTTCGGTTATGAAGATGACAATACCGTGGATGAGGATAACAAGACAGCAGGTGACTGGCTTAAGTGGATCGAGAATGACGAACTTTCAGAAAAGATCTTAACCGAGCAGACACCGGAGTCTCTTGCCGCATGGATCATGGAGCGCAAGGAAAGAGGAGAATGGACACAGGCTCTTGAAAAAGCAGTGATCGCCTCACTCCTTAAAGCAAATGGAGAGGAAGGCTTGAACGCAGAGTGGCTTAACAAGTTCTTAAGTGACGAAGCTGTGAAGGCAATCCTTAGCGATGAAGACAAAGAAACATTAACAAATGCAGTGGTAACAGAAGCCAATGCCGGCGCATTGATCGAGATCTTAAATGATGAGCAGATCGCTTATCTGTATGCGAACTTAAGCGACGAAGTGAAAGCGGCTCTTGTGGATGAAGAAGGAAATCTTTTGACCACCATCACAAAAGAGACAGTAGCAGCACTTTATGCAGAAGGATTGATCACGGCGGCAGACATTCTCAAGCTCTTTGATGAGACCCTTGGAATGGCTGATACGGATGCGGTTATCGATCTGGCATTGCAGACAGAAAAAGAAACAACAATTGAGACACTGATCACAGAATCACCGGAAGCACTTGTTGATGCTGTTATTGCGGCAATCAATGAGATCCGTGTGGATGAGGACGGCAATACAAGCTATGTTATGAGCGATGAGGACGCCAAGGCACTGCTTAGCTACTTCCTTGCAGATGAGAACAGTATTTCCAATATAGGAAGCTTCCTTGCAAGCTGTCTGACAGCAGACGATGTAAAGGCGCTCTATGAGAAGGCGTTAAAGGACAGCACCTATTCCGGAAGTGAGACATCTTATGAGGATAGTGAGCCTCGTGCAAATACCATCCAGATCGGTCAGATTGACGGAACCGCATATCTGTATAACGATGGCGACCTTAATGTGACAGTAAATACCGGTGATATGACCATTGGAAATATCACTTCAGAACGCGGCGATGTGACCATCGCAGTGACAGACGGTGCAGTGATAGCAGCAGATCTTACCGGCACGGATTACGATGTAAATGTACTGGCAAAAGATATTTCGATCACAGCTAAGGGAAGCATCGGAACAGAAGACGCACCGCTTCTCACAGAGCAGAGAGGAAATGCACCGATCATCGTTAAGAATATTGACGGAGAGGATAACATTTCTTCAAGCAGCCTGATCGCAGGAACGTCTGATGCGGATGCCTATAAGGTGACGAAAGACGCAGAAGGCAATTGGGTATTACAGGTAACGGTACGTTATGATTGGATCCGAGCTGATTTCGACGCAGAAGCACAGAGATTAGATCTTGTGAGCGAAGACGGAAGCATTTACATTGAAGAGGCAACTGGTGATGTGGGTATCGGCGTGATCAAAGCAGATGACACGGTATCTATCACGGCAGACGGCAGCCTGATCGATGTGAAGGATGACAGTGAGACCGATGCCAATATTACAGCAGATAAGGTAGAGCTTACAGCTAAGAGCGGTTCTATCGGCGAAAACGAATCACCGATCACTCTGGCACCGGCAGATCCGGATGCAGATACGATTCTGGCAACTCTTAAGGCAGATGGGGACATTGCTATCGATGCTGAGGGAAGCCTTGACGCAGATGTATCAAGCACAGAGGGACGTTTGTTCCTTGGGGCAGAGGATGATCTTAAGGTAACTGTGGATGCTGATTCCGATAAGGGAAGCGGCAATGCGGTACTGGGACATCTGATCGCCGGCGGCACGCTGGATGTTAACGTGACGGGAACAGAAGAGGCGACTATCATAGAAGGCGACTATGAGTCAGAAGGTAATACAGCAAGCATCATTGCAGACACCATCAAGATTACAGTAAACGGCGATCTGGGTTCTGCAGATGATTACATGCAGATCGATTCAGGAGCCGGAAATGACGGAACCGGAACTGTTACTATCTCAGGCAATACCGTATTTGTAGAAGAAGTGGAAGGCGACCTGGTGATCGAGAAGATCACGGCGGACGATTCCAATACAGAGGGCACCAGCGTAGGCATTAAGTCAGCTGGAGATGTCACATCAACAGATGACAGCGATGCAGTATTGAAGGCAATCGAGGATGCCAAGGCGGCAAGTGATGCAGCTGACAAGGTGACCAAGGAAGAAAAAGAAGCCGAGGAAGCTAAAAAAGCAGCTGACGAGGCACAGGAGAAGGCTTCAAATGATCAGGCAGCAGCCGATGAAAAGCAGGCAATTGCTAACGAGGATCAGGCAGAAGCTAATGAAAAACAGGCAGCAGCCGATGCAGCAAATGCAGCAGTTGCAGAAGCTGAGCAGAAGGTGGCTGATACCAAGACAGCAATCGATAATCTGAAGGAGCAGATAAAAGATCTTGAGAAACAGTTAGAAGATGACAGCCTGACAGATGATGAGAAGGCAGCCATCGAAGAGCAGTTAAAAGATCTCACTTCTGATCTGGCAGAAAAAGAAGATGAGCTTGCAGAAGATGAAGAAGCATTAGAGCAGGCCAAGGCTGATGCTGTCACACCAAACAAAGAGGCCGAAGAGGCGAAAGAAAAGGCTGATGCAAGTCAGGCAGAGGCAGACGCCGCGCAGGCAATAGCCGATGCAAGCCAGGCAGACGCCGATGCGGCACAGGCTACAGCCGATGCAGAAGAAGCGGAAGCAGAAACTGCAAGAAATGAAAAGGCAGCAGCCGATGCGCAGGCACAGGCAAGCCGGGAAGCAATCGATAATGAGGAAGCCGATATTGAGGCATATGGCGACATTATCATTGAGGCAAAGGGTTCTGTAGGTGAGAAGGAGGATCCGATCCTTATCGACACCACAGACGATGCAGCCGTAACCGTTAAGGGCGGCAGCGATGCAGATGATGACGAGATCGCAATCACTTCAAAGGGTGACCTAAATATCGACGAGATCACAGGTGCAGATACAGACGTTGTGATCGGAGCCGTTGGCAATATTACCGATGACGAAGACGGAACGACTATTGATGCTGATAAGGTGACGATCGGATCTGTAACCGGAAATATCGGAACAGATGAGAACCCGGTCAACACGGATACAGACGCCATCGATGCATCTGCAGCAGGTGATATCAATATTGATAACAAGGGTGACCTTGAGATCGATAATATCGACGCAGGCGGCTCCGTAACTATCAAGACAACCGGTGATATTACATCTTCATCTGAGTCCAATGAAACTGATCCGAAGACAGACATTTCTGCGGGCGAGAAGATCACCATCACAACCAGTGGCGGAAGCGTTGGAACGGATGACAATCCGCTGATCACCAACACGCCTGGCACAGTGATCACAGGAAGCGATGACATCCATGTTGTCAATATTGCAGAACATGAGCATGATTATGATGACGGCGTGATCACCAAGCAGCCGACCCAGTCAGCATACGGTGTGAAGACTTACACCTGCAGCATTTGCGGCGGCACGCATACAGAACAGATTGACAAGCTTCCAAGTTCAACCACAACGGCAAACGCTTTGAATTCAGGCGCCGGCATGACGGTTTCTGATAATAAGGCTACCGTATCGTGGGGCAAGGTCGCAGGCGCAGATGGATACGACGTATACATTGCACTTTGCGGTAAGAGCTTCTCAAAGACAGCAACGAAGGTGCTTAAGGGAAGTTATTTGAGCTACACATTTACCAAGATCAACGGCAAGAAGATCACGGCATCAACCAGATACAAAGCTTACGTGAAGGCATGGAAGATGGTAGACGGCAAGAAGGTATACTTAGGCAAGAGTCTGGGTATGCACGCTACCGGAACCAAGAACAAGACCTACACCAACGCTAAGAAGATCACCGTGAAGAAGACTTCCGTATCGATCAAGGCAAAGAAGACCTACCAGATCAAGGCAACGCTGATCAAGCAGAATGCTAAGAAGAAACTGTTAGGACATTGCAATAAGTTCAGATACTGGTCAACCAATACTTCTGTTGCAAAAGTAAGCGCAAGCGGAAAAATAACAGCAGTAAAGAAGGGTACATGCTATATCTACATCATTGCAGAGAACGGTGTGAAGACCAGAATCAAGATCACAGTAAAATAATCGATCTTAACACAGGCGGTTCGCGAAAGCGGGCCGCCTTTTATATTTGGAGAATTGATAAGGAAAGAAAAGCTTAGGAATTCTGTGGTTTATATAGTATAATGTTGCTAACTTAGGAGGTGCATTATGGCTAGTGCAAGAGAAGAATTTTTAAAGAAGCTGCTTCGGTTTCGGCTGACCGCCGCTGAATACAGAACTTTGGCAAAGGAGTATGAGGCAAGAGCAGAGGCAGAAGCATTAGAAGAAGAGAAAAAAGAGGAAGGATCTTTTACGATAGAAGACGAGAACGAAGAACCGGCATCGGACCCTTGTGTATACCAGGCGACATATCTGGATTTTTCCATTGCAGTCAAGAATATCATGCGAAAAAGGGAGTCTGCGGAAGGTCTGGAATCCATTGTGATCCAGGACTGGTATGATCTGGTAACGGATCATTTGATGGAGGAGTTCGGAACCTATAATTTTGGTTATTATGGGGATGAAGAGCTGGCAATCCCATTTTTCCCGACCAATGACCAGAATATCTTAAGCGAGGTGCTGACCCAGCTTTCTAATGCCTGCAGATACGACCCCGTTGAGGATGCCTACGACTGGGACTTCACCGAACTTCTTGACCAGGTGAAAAATTATGAATTCAATATGAAGCATGAGATCCTGGAATGGAAATATACCAAAGAGCAGCAGAAAAACTTCCTGGATTATTTTCAGGAGAATACATATGCCCTTGGAAGCGCTTCCTTTGCGGTAATCTTTCTGTACCGCAAGCTTGTGGAAGAAGGTATGAAGGCAAAGCTTCCGGAGGCAATGCAGGCAAAGGCCTACAGCATGTACGGCGGCAACCAGGTCTACGAATGCGATTATAAGGCTTCAAGAGATCTCCTCCTCACCCTGATGGAGATGGAAGGATACCAGGAGAGAAAACCATTCTTTGCCAATACCCTGGGATACATTTATTATTACGGCAGATGCAATGGGGGAAAGCCGGAGTATGACAAGGCTTTCAAATATTTTGCATTTGGCGCTTTCAATGGTGTCTATGAATCCATGTACAAGCTGGCTGACATGTATGAGACAGGAAAAGGTGTGATCAAGTCACCTGCCACCGCCAGAAATCTGATCACATTTGTCTATGACCAGAGCAGGACGGATTTTGTAGCTGGCGAGGACAACCGCACCAAATTTGCAGATGCGGCCCTTCGCATGGGCAAAATCTTGGAGTATGGAATTAACGCAGATGCGGATGTAGAGCTTGCCTATATGTTCTATCTTGAGGCCAGATGCGCCATCGAGAAGCGGGTGGAAGAAGAAGGATTCTTTGGGGACAATAAGGTACATGACAATATCGAGAAAGCGTTAAAGCGGATCAAGGAAAAACTTCCGAAAGGGTATTTTGACGGAGCAGCGGAGCTTCGCATCAGCTTTATCCAGCAGCTGTTGGAAGGAAATAACGTGGCCGAGCTTTGCTATACCCCGCTTCCTATGGAACGCTGTAAAGTTAAGCTGGAGCTTGTGGAAGCAGAATACCCTTACAATAATGTTCTTCTTACGATTCCGGAACTGGATTATTGTGACAGGGTTAAGGAACTGGCATTTGTAACCGACCTTCCGCTTCCTTTGCGGGAAGATAATGAAAATGAAGAAGCCACTGATATTCAGCTTGACAATGGGAAAGAAGAAAAATCAGCTGTAGCAGGGACTGATATTGACGGCGAAGTAAAGCTTCTTGTGGACCGGGTGGAAGTAGCTCTTGGAGATGATACACTACTTTTAGTATTTGCCTATGAGGGCGAGATCGTACTGGTTCTCCCATACAGAGAAGTGGTTGCTCTTAGATAGGAATCCGGAGGTGGAAACATGATAAAAACTGTGATCTCAGACATCGGTAATGTGTTAAACGGACACGATTGGGATACATTTGCAAAAAATGTACTGGGAGAAGAATTATATCCTGTCATGGCGGAAGTTTTCCTGGAGAGTGGTTACTGGGAGGAGTTGGACCGGGGTGTTCTGCCCCTTTCAGAGGTGGTAGATCTGTTCGTGTCTGTGCGGCCGGAGTATGAGAAGGAGATCCGCTATCTGCAGGGACATATCGGCGGGTCCTTTTTCCCGCGGTATTATGCCATTGATTGGATCAAGGAAATCAAAGCGGCCGGCTTTCAGATGCTGTATCTGTCCAATTACTACGAGGGACTGATGGAGGCAAACCCGGAGGCTTTGGAGTTCCTGCCCTTTATGGACGGCGGCATCTTCTCCTGCGATGTGAAGATGATAAAACCTCATCTTGATATATACGAAGAGATTTTAAAGAAGTATGGCTTGCAAGCAGAGGAGTGCCTTTTTATTGACGACCGTCAGGCAAATGTGGATGCGGCCAAAAAAGTAGGTATGCACACCTTTTTATTTGAGGGTTATGAAAAGTCTCACGATGCCATTATGGAGTATCTGAAACAGCATTCCTGACATCTATCTGGTAAATGTGTAGCGGGTGATATAGCCCGCTGCATTTCCTGTTAAGATCACAGTGTCACCGTTCTCCATCTCGATCACATCTGTGATGGGATAGCGTTTGTGGGCTTCCACATAAGAAAGGGGCGATTCTGCCTCAATCTCTAAATATTCTCTGGCAGCATACTTGCTTCCCCCGCAGGGGGTCATATTTTCTACGATCACTTCATACTCATTCATGTTTAAATTTCTCCGGTTGAATTCACTGGATTACATCTTTCTAAGCTTTATCAAGCGTTTTTTCAATCCACAGGTTTAAAGAATCAATGGCAAGGGACATTTTTTGTAAATGATCTTTGATGGTGGCAAAATCTGCTCTTTCATCCTCCGATATCTCGCCGTCTGAGGCAATCTCAATGAGCCGGTCCTTCTGCGAATCCAGGGCATTTAACGCTGAGAGGACCTCCAGTGTGATCTGGGGCAGATTCTTTTTGTCGATCTGGATCTTTGGCACATATTTCTGTCCGATGGCGCATACAGATGAGCAGTATTGATTGCACAGATCCGGCCTCCCGTAGGCCTTGGCCATGGCAAGGACCTCGTCCGGATAAGGCGCATTTACCTTTTCATTTTCAATCTTATCGATGCGGCTCTCGCTGATAAATTCCATCTTCTCTGCAGCAGCGGCTCTGGTAAGTCCTGCTTCTTCTCTGGCCTCAAAGTATATATTCTTATTCTCTTTAATGGATTTTCTTCCCATTTTTTTCGTCCTCCCAAAGATATGTGACCGGCAATATGAATTTATTATACTGGATTTTTTTACAAATTGCCACAAAGGGAGAAATACATCCGCCTAATTCACCAAGCAGAGCATACAAATGCATTCCCGTTATCTTCTACAATAAAGACGTAACCGGAGGCTTTTTAAAAGCAGGAGAAAGAAAATGGGAAAACATATGGGACTTAAAATTACCGCCGGAATGCTGGTGTTCCTTGGGTTAGCCCTTGGGGGCGTGGGGATGCACTGCTATAAAATGAGCAAGGAACAGGCCGTTGAAGTAAAGGATGAAACGGTTGCTTATGCGGCGGAGGTGGATTATGAAGAGATTGAAAAAATGTTTGCAGGGGCAGGGCGTCTGGTATGCGTGGAGAATCCATACAGTGGATTTTATTCCATGGAACAGACAAAAAAATGGGGTGAGTGGGATGTGCCGATGACAAAATCGACTGCCACATTAACCTATACAGGATGCCTGAATGCAGGCTATGATCTGTCGAAAGTAGAGATCAAACTGAATGAAGAGACCAAGAGTATTTTTATCACGTTGCCGAAAGTGCAGGTGGAAAACTATGTGACCGACTATGGCATTGAAAACAGAAATGAAGGATGGTTTACGGGATTTTCCGAGGAAGACATTGAGAAGGCTGTTGAAGAAGCTAAGGAAACGGAGCTTACAAAAGCGGAAGAGGCAGGTCTCTATGAACAGGCAGAAGCCGCCTGCGAAGAAAATGTGAAGGGTCTGATCACTCAGGTGGAAGGGCTTGATGCATACGAGGTGGTATTCAATGTAAGATGAGAAAAATCTTGAAGCTATATCTGATATAAGACGAAGTGGAGAAAAATCCTATGGACGTGACGGAACGGATCAAGCAGGTCTGCCTGCTCATAAAAATGGAACAGCAGAAAGAATACGCAAAAAAGCTGGGACTGAAAGATCAGTCCCAGCTGACGGTGGGCAATGCCTGTCCGGATTGTGTAAATTCCATAAATTCTACTGCTTCTTTAGAGAGGCAGTTACGGTCCGGGAAGACGAAATAGTAGTCAATCGCTTCTTTGAGTTCCGGCACATAGATACGGGAGAGACGGCCGGCTTCGATGGCCGGAATGGCAGCCACTGCATAGATAAAGGAAATCGCAGGAATCTCTTCCAAATAACGCTCAATGGCAAACATAGACCCCGCTTCCAGTGCGATATAGAATTCATCCCAGTTGTATCCATGGTGGGCAAATAGGTGTCGCTGTACATTGTTGGCAGCGGCATTTTTTTCACGGAAAATGATATCCTCGCTTTTGAGATCAGCTAGGCTTACTGTCTGTCCGGCCAGCGGATGCTTCGGATTACATACACAGTAGATATAGTCCTGGGTGAATATCTCTTTGTCCATGCCTTGAGGAACGGCGTAGGCATCCACAATAGCGTAATCGATCTTGCCGTTATTTAACAGATCCTCCATATCCTTGCCGGAGGCAATATATGTGCAGAGCCTGTGGTCCGGGTGGAGACGGGAGTAGGAGGCAACCAGACTTGGAAGAACGTATTCGCCCATGGTCATGTTGGAAGACAGCACGATCTTTTTGAAATTCTCATTACCATGGATTTCTTTGATCTTTCTGGAAATTCCCTTGCTCAGGGAAGACACTTTTACCATCTCCCGGTATAAAAATTCCCCCTCCGCTGTCAGGGTAAACTGCCGGTTTTTATAATCCGCCAGCTTGACTCCGTAATACTGTTCTAAGTAACGGATGTGACCGGAAACGGCAGGCTGGGTGATGTTGAGGGCCTTGGAGGTGGCTGTATAGCTCTTGGTTTGGCATAAGTTCATGAAAGTTTCAATTCGGTAATCCAGCATTTTCAGACCTCTTTTCACAAGAATTATCTTGAATTTTGAATAAATCTTTTCTTTTTCATTCATAACTATAACATAAAATTATAGAATGATAAATATATATAATTTTCAATTATGATATATAAATGATAAAATAATAACAACAACTTTTCACAAACACAAAACGCATTGAGCAATGGG
>R04__coassemble_79_pt1 | contig 34126 bp, 30 predicted proteins | sample R04__metabat2_low_PE_051 | metagenome-assembled genome bin R04
TTCCCGAGTGGCCAAAGGGGACAGACTGTAAATCTGCTGCACATTGCTTCGGTGGTTCGAATCCACCTCCACCCATTAGCCGTCAGGCTTGCGCCGATGTGGCTCAATTGGCAGAGCAGCTGATTTGTAATCAGCAGGTTATCGGTTCGAGTCCGATCATCGGCTTTTAACTTAATATCGCGGGGTGGAGCAATCCGGTAGCTCGTCGGGCTCATAACCCGAAGGTTGTAGGTTCAAATCCTGCCCCCGCAACTCAGGTATTTATACCTTTTGCCCAGATAGCTCAGTTGGTAGAGCAGGGGACTGAAAATCCCCGTGTCGCTGGTTCGATTCCGGCTCTGGGCATTCTTTTTTTGAGTTGATCATTAGATTGGCTCTTTTTTTATACATTTTTAACATATTATATTATTATAATTACATACAAGAGTTATAGGACACATACAACATTGACACTTTCAATAAGGAGAAAATACATGGAGGCTTATTGTAAAATCGAGCATCACGCAACAATATTTGCGCTGCTGGCAAAATATGCTATTGAACTTTGTGGAGAAGAAGCATATGAAGTCATTCAGAAAGGAATGATCCGATATGGAAGAGAGCGCGGCAGACGAATGGCGGTCAATGCTATTTCTAATGGGGATGAATTGAATGCTATGGCGAACCAGATTTACGGAGAGTGGACAACTGACTTTGAAGGACAGATGGAGTTTGGATATCTTCAGTCTGAGCCGTCCCTTAGAACTTATGTGTCAAAATGCGCCTGGTGCGATGCGTGGAATAAACATGGTTTGCTGGAGTATGGAAAGCTGTATTGTGAAAATGTAGATGCAGCGGTATATCAAGGATTTTCTGAGGACTTTGTGTGTACTCCTCTGACAAAAAGTCTAAGCAATGGTGGTGAGCAATGCCAGTTTGATTGGCAGTTTCCGGTGGAGGATATGGAGGACATGCAGAGGAGAAAGGAAGCAGCCGGTCTCAGCTTTGTAAAAAATTTTAATTTTCATACAGCGCATTTATTAAAGACAGTGGGAGATACAATCAAGGACAGCCTCGCAGAAAATGGTGAAGTGGCAGTAAAAAAAGCTATCGAAGAATATATCCGGATATTTGGCCAGCCATACTATGAAGTCCTTGATCTGGATCAGAAATTTTAAATATTCATTGAGAAGCTTAATGAGGAACTTGATTTTGCGCTTATTGTAGGCACATTTTTAAACACTTTACATTTGAAAAACGCTTTGATTAGACAGAAATTAGTCTAATAACGTCAGAATATTCTGAATATTATAAAATATGAAAAAAATATTCAGAAAAAGGTTGACATATTAAATGAATTGGATTAACATAAAATCAACAAAAGAAAAGAACCTAACGCAGATAAAGGAAATTTATTCCTGGAAGAGAAAAAAAGAGTGGTTAGTTTAAAATCAATTCTTTAGAAAGTGGAGGACGGACCGTTGGCATAAGTAGTTAAGATCCCAAAAAGATGAATGTTTAGAGAGAGTATAAAAAAGAGGTAAGGTCCAATGGCTTAGATATTTTTGATTCAAAGAAAAATCTCAGTAAGGAGTTTACATAGAAAATAGAATAGAGTAGGAGGTTATCAAGTGAAACTTCAGGAAATTCATTAAGAACCCGTTCGAGAGGAAAAAGAATCGAACGGGTTATTTTTTTGCGTTAAGCTTCTCAAGCGGCCAGGTATCCTTCTGCGAGAGAGAATTGCAGACGAAAATCCGGAGGACCACTTTTAATAATTGACGCGGATATTTCCAGATGCTAAGTTTATTATATAAGCTTGTGAGTGACAACTCACGAGAAAACCGGTGTGGAAAAGCAGCAACTTATGAGAACAAAAGATGCGAATGGAATAGCGATTACGCGGGAGAATGCAAAAGGCTGTGAGGCCTACGGCGGAAGGCGAAAAATACAGCGCATTAACCATTGAGATCTTAATCAGGTGCATAGACAGAGATGTATAAGAAATTTGACGAGAGTGCAATTGAACATTTACTGGAGACAGGAATTGAAGAATTCGCTCACAGCGGGCTGGACCGGGCGAACATCAATGTGATCGCGAAGAAGGCCGAGGTCAGTGTGGGTGTTATTTATAAATATTATGGGGATAAGGACGGATTTTTTCTGGCTTGTGTGAAGCATTCCCTGAAGCTTTTAGACCAAGTGATCACCGAGGTTGCCTCTGAGGAGGCGGACCTGACAAAGAGCATCCGTATTTTGGTAGATGATCTGATCGAGGGGGCCAGGCAGCATCCCAATTACTATGTAATGTATAATGAGATCACTTCCGGAAGCTGTAAGAAATATGCAAAGGAATTGGCAAGAGAGATTGAGAAAACAACCTCAACGCTGTATGCAAGTATGATAAAGAAAGCGCAGGAGGAAGGAAATATAACGGCAAAGGGGGATCCACAGTTGTTTGCTTTCTTTTTTGATAATCTGCTTATGAGTCTGCAGTTTGCATTCAGCTGTGAGTATTATAAAGAGCGTATGGTTATGTTTTGCGGGGCGGATGCGGCCAAAGAGCCGGAGAAGCTTATGGATGCGTTAGTGGCATTTGTAATGGGAGCACTTGGAATTGAGGTGAAGGAAGAATGATGCATGTGATTGCCTACGATGTAGGAACAACCGGAGTGAAATCCTGCCTGATAAAGATTGGCGAGGACATTACGCTGGTAGCCGGCGAGTATGAGACGTATGGGCTCACCATCTTGAAAAACGGCGGAGCCGAGCAGGATCCGGATGAATGGTGGGAAGCACTCAAGGTGACGACGAGGCGGCTGCTTGAAAAGACGAAGATCGATCCAAAGGAGATAGCGGGAATTTCATTCTGCTCGCAGATGCAGGGATTGGTCCTGGTTGATGAGAACGGCAAGGCTTTGCGCCCGGCCATGAGCTATATGGATCAGCGGGCCGGCGAGGAGATGAAAGCAGTGGAACAGCATGGTCTTTGTATTGCTGGTGTCAATGCGATTATGCTGCTTAAAAGCCTGATGGCAACCAATGCGGCGTCCACCAGTGTAAAGGACCCGCTTTGGAAATATAAATGGGTAGAAAAACACGAGCCGGACATATTTGCGAAGGTGCATAAGTGGCTGGATGTGAAGGAATATTTGATCTGCCGCATGACAGGCGAGTGCGTGATGACGTACGATTCGGCATACTCTACATTTCTCTATGACACGCGTAAAGGAAAAGAGGGGTGGAGCGAATCTCTTTGCAAAATGTACGGCGTAAAGATTGAGCATTTGCCAAGGCTGATCGGCTGCTCGGAAGTGGCAGGTGTGCTTAGAGAGGATGCGGCAGCCGAACTGGGGCTTAGTATCGGCACCAAGGTATATGGAAGTGGCGGCGATGCAACACTGATCGGTGTCGGAGCCGGAAGCTCCGGTCTTGGCGAGACACACATTTACTGGGGCACTTCCGGCTGGGTCGGAACAGTGATCGATAAGCAGGTTGTGGATATCGATGCCATGATTGCCGGAATTGTAGGCGCACAGGCGGATAAATACAATTATTTTGCGGAGATGGAGACTGCCGGGAAATGCTTTGAGTGGGTGAAGGATCATCTGATCTTAAGTGAGGTGGATGAATTCTACAAAACGCAGAGAGAACTGCCTAAGGAGGAGCGGTATACCAACCTATATGATTTTATGTCGACAGTGATCGATCAGGTGGAACCGGGAAGCGGCGGTGTCATATTTACCCCGTGGCTTCATGGAAACCGCTGTCCGTTTGAGGATCCGAAAGCGGCGGGTATGTTCTTTAATATCCAGATCGGAACCAGAAGGCGGCAGATGATCCGGGCCGTGATCGAAGGTGTCTGCTATCATTTGCGCTGGATGCTGGAGTGCGAGGATAAGAAGATCAAGACCTCCCAGGTGGTCCGTTTTGTAGGCGGCGGAGCGGTATCGGCTGTTACCTGTCAGATCCTGGCAGATATTACCGGGCGGACCATTGAGACGGTGGAGGATACCAAGGATGTAGGTGCCATTGGTGCGGCGATGCTGGTGGCTGTGGGCAGTGGTGAGTTTACGGACCTTCCGTCGATGAAAGGTCTGATCGCTGTGGAGCATGTATATCAGCCAAACCCGGATCATAAAGCAATCTATGATAAAAATTACGACGTATTTAAACGTTTGTACAAAGCAAATAAAAAGAATTTTGAATTATTGAATAGCTAAAAATCCAAACGAAATTCTGTTTCTGCCTGGATTTAGGAAGAAGGAGGTATGCTGCATGAACGAGCAGGAAGCAAGAAGTCTTATTGTTTCGACAGGAAAGGAATTGCTAAGCGACAAACTGGTGGCAAGAACCTGGGGAAATGTCAGCAGCCGTTTGTTGGGGACCTCATTTTTGATCACCCCAAGCGGCAGAGATTATATGAGTACGGCTGAGCAGGATCTGGCAATCTACGACTACGAGACTGATGAGTGGACCGGGCCGTACAAACCATCCAGCGAGAAAGGTGTACACGCAGTGGCATATGAGTTGTTCCCGGAGGTGGGATTTGTGATCCATACCCATCAGGCATATGCATCTGCCATCGGCGTATATGGCGTGGATACCTTGGATATTACCAAGGAAGAGGAAGAGAAGCTTGGCGGCATATGTGAAGCAGCCTACGGTCTTCCGGGCACTAAGAAATTAAAAGAAGCTGTGCAAAAGGCCATGGAAACAGGGGCCCACACAGTATTTATGAAACATCACGGAGTAGTGATCGCAGGTGTTGATAAGGAAGAGGCTTATGAGCGGATCCTTTTGCTGGAGGAAATCTGCAGGCGAAACTGGGATGGGCGCCAGTTTGTAAAGCCGGTGCGTGAGGACGAGCGCTATCTGATGGAGAAGGCATTTATCCTAAGTGAAATCAAGGAAGAATATCCATTCGCTGACTGGGCAGATACAGAGGCCGTTATCACCTGGTCTAAGGGAAAGAAAACACTGAAGGCGCAGCTTGATGATATGGCACAGATGATCGGCAGAAGCGTGCCCCGGGTTGATTACAGAGAGGATCAGATCGAAAAAGTTCTGAAAAATGGAAATGCGGTATTTGTGAAAGGTTTTGGCGCTGTCGTTTGCGGCAGGGATGAAGACGATACGGAGGCCCTGAAGCTGCTGCTTGACAAGGCTTGTATCACAGCTCTTCATACCCATGCGAATCAGGTAAAAGGAACCCTTTCTTTGGTCGACTGTGAGCTGATGCATGCCATTTATCAGAAGAAGTATTCGAAGCTGAAATAAACGGATGCTAAGTGATGCAGCGTGGACATTTTCACAAACCTGACAAAAGGAGAGAGACATGAGTGAAAAAGGAAAAGAAATTGTAAGAGTACTGAAATTTATTGGTTTTTCCATCTCGGCGGGCGTGATCGAGATGGTGACATTTTCCATTTTGAATGAATTTACCGATTTCCCGTACTGGCCCTGCTATCTGACAGCGCTGGTTCTGTCTGTGCTTTGGAATTTTACACTGAATCGGAAATTCACATTCCAGAGCGCCAACAATGTGCCGAAAGCTATGCTTTTGGTTGCGCTGTTCTACTGCGTGTTCACGCCGGTGACTACGATCCTTGGAAATTATCTGGCGGAAGGCCTGCACTGGAACGAATATCTGGTCACTTTGATCAACATGGCGCTGAACCTTTCAACGGAGTATCTGTACGATCGCTTTATTGTATTTCGCAATACCATTGATACAAATGAAACGGCGAAGAAAAAGGCCGCTAAAGAGGAGGAATAAACATGAAAAACTGTGGTATCAGTAGATGGGATAACCCAAAGGCAATCAACAAAAAGTTAAAGAATCTGACATCTCAGCCAATCTGGGAAGTAGATGATGAGTACTATGAGAACGAAGTCCTTAAGTACTATGATGAAAAATGTAAAGAGAGCTATGCGGTATTTGAGGAGTCGCAGAAATATATTCCAGGCGGCGTACAGCATAACCTGGCATTTAACAAGCCGTTTCCAATGTGTATGGCAAAGGCAGAGGGAGCATACCTCTATGATAAAGACGGCAATCAGTATATTGATTTTCTGCAGGCCGGAGGTCCGACGATCCTTGGAAGCAATTACGCACCGGTCCGCGAGAAGGTTATGGAACTGTTAAATGAGTGTGGTCCTGTTACGGGTCTGCTCCATGAATCAGAGATGTTGATCGCAAGAGAGATCAATAAGCACATGCCAAACGTGGAAATGTTCCGTATGCTTGGCTCCGGAACGGAAGCCGTTATGGCGTCCCTTCGTATTGCCCGTATCGCAACAGGTAAGAAGCACATCATAAAGATCGGTGGCGCCTATCATGGATGGTCAGATCAGATGGTTTATGGCCTTAAGATTCCGGGAAGCCGTTCCCTTTTAGAGTCACACGGCATTCCAAGCGGATGCTTTGGCATCACTGACGAGGTCCGCCCCAATGATCTGAATATGTTGGAGGCAATGCTTAAGAAGAACAAGATGACCGGTGGAACGGCTGCTGTCCTGGTAGAGCCGGTAGGACCGGAGAGCGGAACCAGACCGGTGGCATTTAAATATAATCAGGGCGTGAGAGACCTGTGTGATAAGTATGGCGCACTGCTTATTTTTGATGAGGTTGTAACCGGATTCAGAGTAGCTCTTTCCGGCGCCCAGGGATTCTTCGGAGTTGTTCCGGATCTGACGGTATTTGGTAAGATCGTAGCCGGTGGTTATCCGGCGGCCGGTGGTGTCGGCGGTAAGAAAGAATATGCACAGCTGATGGCAGCAGGTCTTGCAACCGGCAAACACCGTGCATATGTTGGCGGAACTTTGGCAGCTAATCCGCTTTCCTGCGTGGCAGGTTACACGGCAATTCAGGAAATTGAGCGCACCAATGCCTGCGAAGTAGCAGGACGGATGGGCGATCGACTTTGTGATGGATTGAAAGAACTGTTGGATCGCTATGGACTTCCGTTTGTCGCATATAATCAGGGATCTATCGTACACTTGGAGTGTACCGGAGCTATGAGTTTTGACTTCTCATCGATGTCATTTGCAAAATCAGCAGCAGGACTTTTAAAGAATAAGGATATGATGTATGTCCGCAAGGATTCTATGGAGCGTATGGGCGCTGCTTACATGGCAAATGGTATTGTCACCCTCGCAGGAAGCCGTCTTTACACATCTCTGGCAGACACACCTGAGATCATTGACGAGGCATTGAACCGCTTTGAAAATGTATTCAAGCATGTAAAGAAGACAGATAAGGGATTGGTGTAAGTATCAACTTTCATCCGCGGGAAGCCGAAGCCATACGGTGGCGATCATGGTGCTAAAGCTTGCCAGCCCGCCTACAGCGTTGGAAATTGGTTCTGCCAGAAAGACTCCGGTCACGCCAAGACCTGCCACATGAGGCAGAAGAAGTGTTAAAGGCAGTACGATGATAACCTTTCGGAAAATGGAAAAGAATACGGCAAACTTAGCTTTTCCGAGAGCTGTGAAGGTGCTCTGCCCGGAGAACTGGAAGGACATCATGAAAATGCCGAAGAAGTATACGTGCATGGCAGGGATGCCTTTGGCAACGAGTGCAGGGTCACTATTGAATATCTGAATAAAGAAGGCAGGAAACAAAAGTAATATCAGCCACATGGCAGTGGTAAAGAGCATGCAGGAAGCGGTCATAAATTTTATGGCCGCTTTTACTCTTGTATATTTCTTTGCACCGTAGTTAAAGCTTACGACAGGCTTTCCGCCTTCTGTAAGTCCGTGGATCGGAAGGTTGATAATCTCCCGGATGGAATTTAAAACAGTCATGATCCCTACATAGAGATCGCCGCCATAATGGGATAAAGATGCATTGCATGCAATCTGTACAATACTGTTAGTCACGTACATAAAGAAGCCCGCCAGACCGAGAACGGCAATTTCTTTGACCAGTGACAGATCGATCCTCATAGCCGTCTTAGATAAAGTGATCAGCACTTTCTTTCCGGTTAAAAACTGTAGTACCCAGGTGGCGGATGCAAACTGGGAGATAACCGTTGCGATAGCGGCTCCTCGAACGCCTAAGTGAAGCAGAAAGATAAAGATTGGATCCAGGATGATATTTAAGACCGCGCCGATCGTAACCGAAAGCATACCGGTGGTGCCAAAGCCCTGAGCGTTAATGAAACCGTTCATGCCGGATGCGATCATTACAAACAGTGTACCGATCAGGTAAATGGAAATGTAAGCATTTGCATAAGGGTAGGTCGCATCACTGGCGCCGAAGGCGTACAAAATGGGATGCTTGAATGCGTAGAAAAATATAGCCAGCAATACACCGGAAATCAGCAGCATGGAGAAGGTGTTTCCCATGACATGCTTTGCCCTCTCATCGTTTCCGGCGCCTCTTGCCATGGCAAAGAGCGGAGAACCGCCGGTGCCAAAAAGCATGGTAAAGGCCATGATGATAGTGATGATGGGAAGGGAAAGGCCAATGCCTGTCAGCGCGTCTGCCGAAGTGCCGGATAGATGACCGATGTAAATGCGGTCCACGATGCTGTATAGGAGATTGACTAACTGCGCCAAAGTAAGCGGCACCGCTAAACGGATGATATTGCCGGAGACAGAGCCGGTTCCGAAATCGGCTCGTTCTGCCGCTGTTGATGTTTCTGTAGTTTCTGTATGTTTCATGTTCCGTTCGTTTATTTTAACTGGTATCCCTGATATTTTGTGGCAGGGTCTAAAGGTTTTGTTTTCGAGTTGCCATAAAGTAGTATAGGCTTCATTGCATTTATTTTCAAGAATTGATAGAATGGAATCCGTGTGAAGAAAAATAAAATGATGACTCTTTGTAAGGAGGAGGAAAAATGATCGGAATCATCGGAGCTATGGCTGAGGAGGTCAAGTACCTGCAGCGCGAGATGGAAGAAAAAGAAATGAAAACCTTTGCCGGAATGGAGTTTTGCAAAGGCAAGATAGAGGATAAGGAAGTAGTTGTGGTGGTCAGCGGAATCGGCAAGGTCAACGCGGCTGTCTGCACCCAGCTTCTGGTAGATGTATACCATGTGGACTGCGTGATCAATTCCGGCGTGGCAGGATCGCTGGATGCCAGGATCGATATCGGTGATATTGTGATCTCAACAGATGGCGTGCACCATGACATTGACTGCTCTGCCGTGGGGGATCCGGTAGGGGTTGTGCCTCGAATGGGGATCACATATTTCCCGGCAGATGAGCGGCTTATACAGCTTGCGGTTTCGGCTAATGAGAAGGTAAATCCGGATATCGCAACATTTACAGGGCGCATTGCCAGCGGGGATCAATTCATAGCATCCTCTGAAAAAAAGCACTTTATTGTGGAGCATTTTCAGGCATCCTGTGCAGAGATGGAGGGAGCAAGTATTCTCCATACAGCATATTTAAACCAGGTGCCATGTGTAGTGATCCGTGCTATTTCTGACAAGGCAGATGGGTCTGCCAAGATGGATTATCCGGAATTTGAGAAAATGGCAATCAGGCATTGCCATGGGCTGACAAAGGAACTGATCAGAACCTTATGAGTAAGACAAGAGATTTGACGGAGGGAAGCATTGCAAAAGGCTTCCTTCTATTTGCGCTTCCGCTGTTTTTAGGAAGCTTATTTCAACAATTGTATAGTACGGCGGACCTGCTGTTTGTGGGAAATGTGATCGGAAAGACAGCCTCGGCAGCCGTGGGGGCAAGTTCCCTTCTGGTTTCCTGTCTGATCAGCCTGTTTACGGGAATTTCCGTAGGAGCAGGAATCGTGGTATCCCATTATGCAGGGGCGAAAAATGAGAGCCAGATGCGGAAGGCGGCTGCATCATCCATTCTTGCCGGCATGATCGGCGGTTTTGTTATGATGGTGGTGGCAGTGGCATTTGCAGGGCGGATGCTTTTGGCACTGAACACACCGGCATCTGTGATGGATGACGCAGTAGCCTATGTGCAGATTTATTTTCTCTCCATGGTACCCATGATCCTTTATAATATGTGTGCAGCGATCCTAAGATCCATGGGAGATGCAAAGACGCCTTTTTATGTACTGGCCACAGGCGGATTTGTCAATGTAGCTATGGATTTTTTCTTTATCGTAGTGCTTCCCTGGGGCGTTCGCGGAACTGCGGCTGCAACGTTTATTTCCCAGACATTTACGGCGCTCATTCTCCTGTATGTGGTGTGCAAAAGGATGCCCGGAGTTCTAAAGGCGGGTATCCATAAGGAAAATCTTCTGGAGGTGATACGAATGGGACTACCGGTTGGCATTCAATCCATGCTGATGGTATTGTCCAACGTAGTAATCCAGTATTTTATCAATGGTTTCGGGGAGGATGCGGTGGCGGCATTTGCCATTTATCACAAGGCAGAGAGCGTCAACTATCTGCCGGTGTTGGCCTTTGGCCAGGCTATGACTACTTTTGTGGGGCAGAATGCCGGTGCCGGCCGTTATGACAGGATAAAAAAGGCGGTGCCTTTGTGCAACGGTGTTGCTGTGTCTATCACCGGTGTGATCAGTCTTCTGGCCTGGGCGTTTCGTATGGGCCTTGCAAGACTTTTCTGCCCGGACGGCAGAGCGATGACGGTAGCGGCGCAGATGATGGCGGTCACATTTCCGTTTTATTTTCTATATGCGATCCAGGAGGTGACGGGTGGCGCTGTAAGAGGGCTTGGAAAAGCTCTGCAGTCCATGGTGATCTATGTGTCCGGGCTTTGCGTGATCCGGGTGGCCCTGCTTTTTTTGGTGTACCGGACACACTATACGGTTTCTATGGTAATGGCGACCTTTCCGGTGACCTGGGTTATTACGGTTGCCGGATTCCTCATAAGTTATCTGCTGTGGAGCAGAAAGGACATCGTCAGCTGGAGATGTAAAGAAAAAGCAGTTTGAGATTTTGCAGGAAAAACAAGGAAAAGAGAAGAGGTTGATTTGTAAAACTCCCATTTGTTTGATACAATAAATGGGAGTATATCTTTTTTTGAAAGAGCATGCAGCATGACACGATTATTTGACAAACTTATCGCATATCAGGAATCGGATGTTTATCCGTTTCACATGCCGGGGCACAAACGGAATATAGACTTGTTTGAAGGAAGAAGCCCTTATGAGATCGACATTACAGAGATCCACGGATTTGATGATCTGCATCATGCGGATGGGATTTTGCTTGAGGCTGAGAAGCGGGCGGCTAAAATCTATGGGGCGGATGAGACTCATTTCCTTGTAAACGGCAGCACCGTTGGACTGCTTTCCGCAATCTGCGGGAGCACCAGGAGAGGGGATAAGATTTTAGTGGCGAGAAATTGCCACAAATCTGTATACCATGCTATTTATCTAAATGAACTGAAACCAGTGTATATTTATCCCCGAAATGTGGATAACTTTGACTTAAACGGTGGAATATTCGCACAATTTGTGGAGAAAGAACTTGGAAAGGATAAGGAGATCAAAACCGTAATGATCGTTTCCCCCACATATGATGGTGTGGCTTCCGACGTGGAGACCATCGCGAAGGTGTGTCATGACCATGGTGCGGTGTTGATCGTGGATGAGGCTCACGGGGCGCATTTCGGCCTGCATCCGGCATTTCCAAAGAACAGCAACCAGTTGGGGGCAGACATTGTGGTCCACTCCCTTCACAAGACACTGCCTGCACTTACCCAGACATCGCTCATTCATATGAATGGGGATTTGGTGGACAGAGAAAGAGTCAGACAATTTCTTCACATGTACCAATCCAGCAGTCCTTCTTATGTGTTGATGGCGTCTATGGACGCCTGCATGGACTGGGTGGAGACAGATGGGAAAATGGTTTTTGAGACTTATGTTAAGAATCTTGGATGGGCCAGAAAAAAATTGCAGAGCCTCTCGCATATCCGCTTGCTTTCCATGGATGAGCAGGATATAGGTAAGCTGGTGCTTTCAGTTGGGAATACGACACTTACGGCGCCTGCACTTGAGAAGATTCTGCGAGAAGGCTACCAGATCGAGTGTGAGATGGTGGCAGGTTCTTATGTGCTTGCCATGAGTACTGTGGGTGATACGATGGAAGGCTTACAGCGGCTGGTGGAAGCGGTGACAGCTATCGACAGGTCGCTAGATAGTGAGCCGTGTGACAAGGGATTTGGCAACACATCAGACGGGCAGCCGAAGACCACTTGCAGTATCGGTCGGGCAGAGGACCGCTTGCATGGTGAAGACGCAGTTCAAGGGGAACTCCCAAAACTTTCCGTGGCCATGACGCCCTATGAGGCTATGGAGACAGACAGAGACAGCCGGCAGCATGTGAGACTGGAAGCGGCAGTGGGAAAAGTGGCATTGGAGTTTGCCTATCTGTATCCACCGGGAATCCCCATGATCGTTCCCGGAGAAGTGGTGGACGCGGAAGTGGTGGAACGGCTCATTCAATTACAGAAGTTGGGATTTACAATAGAAGGTCTGAAACAAGAAGATAAAATCGAGGTGCTTGGCCGTGGGTAAGATTTACTATCTGATGGGCAAAAGTTCATCGGGAAAAGACAGTATTTATAAAGAATTGCAGAAGCGGCAGCCGGATTTTCGCACGGTGACACTCTATACCACACGCCCGATCCGGGATGGAGAGACGGACGGGGTCGAGTATCATTTTATCGATGCCCATGGGCTTTCGGCTTATGAGAAGGCAGGAAAGATCATAGAGTGCCGAACTTATCAGACCATCCACGGGCCCTGGGCCTACGCTACGATTGATGATGGGCAGATCGATCTGACAAGGGGAAATTATCTGATCATAGGGACTTTGGAATCCTACGAGAAGATGAAGGCATACTATGGTCCTGGCGCGCTGATTCCGCTCTACATTGAAGTGGAAGACGGAGAACGCCTTTACCGGGCGCTTAGAAGAGAGCGGGAGCAGGCAGAACCGAAATATGCGGAAATGTGCCGCAGATTCCTTGCGGACAGTGAGGATTTTTCAGAAAAACGCTTGAAAGAAGCAGGCATCAAAAAGCGCTATATCAACGATGATATGGAGCGGTGCCTCAATGAAATCATAAAGGAAATTCGCTATGGGAAGTTTTAAAGATGTGGTAGGCCACAACGATATCATTACATATATTCAGAATTCCATTGCAAATGATCAGGTTTCCCACGCCTATATCATCAACGGGGAACGGGGATCCGGAAAGAAACTTCTGGCCAAATTATTTGCCATGACGCTGCAGTGTGAAGAGCACGGAAAAGACCCGTGCAATCTGTGCCACTCCTGCGTGCAGGCACAGAGCAATAATCACCCGGACATCATTTGGGTGAACCACGCAAGCCCGAATCTGATCAAAGTGCAGGAAGTGAGAGAACAGGTGGTGGAGACGGTTGAGATCCGTCCGTATCAGAGCCCCTACAAAGTATATATCATCCCGCAGGCAGATCTGATGAATGAGCAGGCCCAGAATGCCATTTTAAAATCCATCGAGGAACCGCCGGAGTATGTGGTATTTCTGCTTTTGACGGATAACGCAGAGAAACTTCTGCCCACGATCCGTTCAAGATGTATCATGCTGAAACTTCGCAATATCAAGGATGAGCTGATTCGTAAATACCTGGCAGAAAAGCTTGGGGCTGATGAGCAGATGGCAGCTATATGCGCGGCTTATGCCCAGGGAAATCTGGGTAAGGCCATCGCCCTTGCAAGCTCGGATCATTTCAATGCTATCCGGGACGAAGTCCTTCATTTGATGAATTATATTCACGACATGAAGGTGGCTGAAATCGTGGAGGCAGTCAAACGTTCTGCCGTCTACAAGGTGGAGGTAGAGGATTATCTGGATCTGATCACGGTGTGGTATAGGGATGTTTTGCTCTACAAGGCCACAAAGGATATTGACAAACTGGTCTTTTCAGATCAGATATCGGCTGTCAAGGAGCAGGCTAAGCAGAGTTCTTACGAGGGACTTGAGCTTATTTTAGAGAGTATAGAAAAGGCGAAAGCAAGGTTAAAAGCCAACGTGAATTTTGAGCTTACCATGGAGCTTTTGTTTTTAACAATAAAGGAGAATTGATCATATGACAAAAGTAATCGGAGTACGCTTTCGAAGAGCTGGCAAGATTTATTTCTTTGCGCCGGGGAATCTTTCGATCGAAACCGGGGACAAGGTAATCGTTGAGACCGCAAGGGGCGTGGAGTTCGGCTCGGTTGTATCGGGCGTCAAAGAGGTGGAGGATGAGAAGATCACCCAGCCTTTAAAATCTGTGATCCGCATTGCCACAGAGGAAGACAAGAAAAAGGATGCGGCCAACAGAGACAAGGAGAAAGAGGCATTTAAAATCTGCCTGGAGAAGATCAAAAAACATGGGCTTGAGATGAAGCTTATCGAGGCAGAGTACACATTTGACAATAACAAAGTACTGTTTTACTTTACGGCGGATGGACGTATTGATTTCAGAGAGCTGGTAAAGGATCTGGCAAGCGTTTTCAGGACCCGTATCGAGCTTCGTCAGATCGGTGTAAGGGACGAGACGAAGATCCGGGGAGGCATCGGTATCTGCGGAAGACCTCTTTGCTGCAATACCTACCTTTCAGAGTTTGCGCCGGTGTCCATTAAGATGGCAAAGGAACAGAACCTGTCTCTGAATCCGACGAAGATTTCCGGTGTCTGCGGCCGGTTAATGTGCTGTCTGACAAATGAGGAGGAAACTTACGAGGAGCTGAACCGTCATCTGCCGGGCAATGGTGACTATGTGACCACGCCGGAGGGACTGCAGGGTGAGGTGCATTCTGTCAATGTGCTGCGCCAGATGGTAAAGGTAGTGGTCGCTTTGGACAATGATGAGAAAGAAATCCGGGAATACCATGCGGACGAGCTGAAGTTTAAGCCGCGCCGTAGAAAGAAAGACCGCATTTCCAAAGAGGAGATGGCAGAGCTTAAGGGTCTGGAAGAGAAGAACGGAGCTTCGAAGTTATCATGATCGGATTAAAGGCAGATGAGCGCCTGGATGATCTGCAGTTAAATGGTCTGGAGATTATTCAGAATCCGGGGCACTTCAGCTTTGGGATGGACGCGGTGCTGCTCTCTGCATTTGCACAGGTAAAGCGTGGCGAGCGGGTCCTGGACCTTGGCACGGGGACCGGCATTTTGCCGATCTTACTCTCGGCCAAAAATCCGGGAGAAGCATACGTGGGGCTGGAGATTCAGGAAGAAAGTGCGGATATGGCAAGGCGAAGCGTTAAGCACAATCATCTGGAAGAAAAGATACAGATCGTGACAGGTGATATTAAGGAGGCGCAGGCAATATTCGGTCCGGCATCTTTTCAGGTTGTGACCACCAATCCCCCTTACATGATCGCCGACCATGGCTTGAAAAATGAAAATGAAGCTCTTTATATTGCCCGCCACGAGGTGCTTTGCACGCTGGCGGATGTACTTAGGGAAAGCGCTAAGGTGCTGAAGGTAAAAGGGCGTTTCTATATGGTCCACAGACCTTTCAGGCTGCCGGAGATCATGAAGGAGATGTGCGCCTATGGCATAGAGCCCAAACGGATGCGTTTGGTGTATCCCTATGTGGATAAAGAGCCCAATATGGTGCTCATTGAGGGGATAAAGGGCGGCAGACCGCGAATGATGGTGGAGCCGCCGCTGATCGTATATAACAAAGACGGAAGCTATACAGAGGAACTGCTTTCCCTGTATGGCCTGGATTAAATAATGGAGGAACTGTTGTGGCGGGAACGTTGTATTTGTGTGCGACACCCATTGGCAATCTGGAGGATATGACCTACCGGGCGGTGAGGATTTTAAAAGAAGTGGATCTGATCGCGGCGGAGGACACCAGGAATTCCATCAAGCTTTTGAATCATTTTGAAATCCGTACGCCAATGACAAGCTACCACGAATTTAATAAGATCGCAAAGGGACATAAACTTGTAGAGCGGCTTCAGAACGGGGAAAATATTGCGCTGATCACTGACGCAGGGACGCCGGGGATTTCCGATCCCGGCGAGGAGTTGGTGGCCATGTGTCATGCGGCAGGTGTTACGGTGACGGCAGTGCCCGGGGCAGCAGCCTGCATCACAGCGCTGACCATTTCCGGACTCCCCACCAGACGTTTCGCATTTGAAGCATTTTTGCCGACAGAAAAGCGGGAGTTAAAGCAAGTGCTTTCCGCACTGGAGAGCGAAACCCGTACCATTGTGATCTATGAGGCACCCCACCGCCTGATCCGCACCTTAAAGCTGCTTTTTGAGACTTTGGGAGACCGGCAGATCCGGGTGTGCAGAGAGCTTACGAAGAAACATGAGACCATCTTTGCGGCAACCCTTTCCCAGGCTATCCGTTACTACGAAGAGGATGAGGAGCCGAAAGGCGAGTGCGTACTGGTGATCGAGGGAAAGAGCTTCAAGGAACTTAAGGAGGAGGCCATTAAAAGCTGGGAGGAGATGACGATCCCGGAACATATGGCTTACTACGAGGATCAAGGGATCGATCATAAAGAAGCTATGAAAAAAGTGGCAAAAGACAGAGGCGTGGGAAAACGGGAAATCTACGCTGCGCTTCTGGAGGAATAGATAAGATTTATCACGATTAACTAAGGGAAGCAGGGTTCCCCTAGAGAAACGTTGGGAGAGGAACAAAAAATGAAACCGCAGCTGGTTATTTTTGATTACGACGGTCTGATGGTAGACAGCGAGGAATTTTCCTTCATTTCCTACCATGATTATCTGACAAGATTCGGCATAGATATGACGAGAGAAGCGTATTTTGGGACGTACCTTGGCATGTCTTTGAAGGATACCCTGGAGAAGTTTGAAGAAGATTACAATATTTCGTTTGATGTGCAGGAAGCGATGGAAATCTGTGTTCAGGTGGAGATTGAGTGTCTGACTACCATCGGCGCGCCCATGCGGAAGGGCCTTTTGGAGCTTCTTGACTATCTGGAAGAGAACGGTTATCGAAAATGTATCGCCACTTCCAGTGTTTTAAACCGTTGTATGGTAACTTTGAAACGTCACCATATTGAGGATCGGTTCGACAGCATGACGGTGGCGACAGATGTGAAGAAAGCAAAGCCGAACCCGGACATTTTCCTGGTGGCCTGTAAAAAAGAGGGAGTCGATCCTGGGGAGGCCCTTGTGCTGGAAGACAGTGAGTCCGGTGTGGAGGCTGCAGTGGCAGCAGGTATCCCTGTGATCTGTATTCCCGGGCTTAAGCAGCCGGATGAGAGGCATCGTAAGATGGCGACGAAGGTGATGGATTCGCTGCTGGATGTGATCGATTATCTGGAGGAGATGAAATAAGAGAGAAGGCGCAAAAGGACTGGTGTGAGACGGACGTCTGTGGTCTTGAGCATTGGAAGCGGCTGGCAATTTGTACAGAAACAAAGAAAAATTTTGTTCGGGTTTGACATGGTCATTCCCGGACATTTTTTTTACAATTAGGATAGTAAAAGACTGTAGGAGGATGAAAGATGGCATCTGTTACATTAAAAAATATTAAAAAGGTTTACCCCAATGGATTTGAGGCAGTTAAGGATTTCTCTTTGGAGATCGCAGACAAGGAATTTATCATTTTTGTAGGACCTTCCGGATGCGGTAAGTCTACCACACTTCGTATGATCGCAGGACTGGAAGAAATCACAGAGGGCGAGCTTCAGATCGACGGGACAGTCATGAATGATGTAGAGCCAAAGGATCGGGATATCGCTATGGTCTTCCAGAATTATGCCCTGTATCCGCATATGACTGTAAAAGAGAACATGGCATTTGGCTTGAAGATCCGTAAGGTTCCAAAGCCGGAGATTGAAGCCGCAGTGAGCAAGGCAGCAAAAATCCTTGATCTTGAGCCGCTTCTTGACAGAAAGCCAAAGGCTCTGTCCGGCGGACAGAGACAGCGTGTTGCCATGGGACGTGCTATTGTCCGTAATCCGAAAGTATTCCTGATGGATGAGCCGCTTTCCAATCTGGACGCAAAGCTTCGCGGACAGATGCGTGTTGAGATTTCAAAGCTCCACCAGGATTTAGGTGCAACCATTATTTACGTAACCCATGATCAGACAGAGGCTATGACGCTGGGAACAAGGATCGTCGTTATGAATGCAGGCGATGTGATGCAGGTTGACACACCGCAGAATCTGTATGACAGCCCGGCGAATCTGTTTGTTGCAGGATTCATCGGTTCGCCGCAGATGAACTTCATGGATGCGGTTGTTGAGGTGAAGGGTGAGGATGTATTTCTGAACGTAGAAGGATCTGCCATCAAGCTTCCGGAAGAGAAGGCAAAGAAAGTGATCGATGGAGGCTACGAAGGAAAGACAGTTGTTCTCGGTATCCGCCCGGAGGATCTGCACGATGAGGATGCCTACATTGAAGCTTCAAAGGATACTTGCATCAGCGCAGAGATCAAAGTCTACGAGATGCTGGGAGCAGAGGCGCTGCTTCACTTTGACTTCGAGGGTGCGGACATGACGGCAAGGGTGAATCCGGCTACAACAGCAAGAGTAGGGGATACGGTTACATTTGCAATGAATGCAGCTAAGATCCATGTCTTTGACAAAGAGACAGAACTTACCATCACCAATTAGAAGAATTTTGGAAATACCTCTCCGCACTTTGTGCGCCGGGAGGTATTTTTTTGCTTTATAGGAAAGACCGCCTCCGGCGCTCTCTTTGCTTGCGATGGCGCCGGAGCATGTTTGCAAGAGGGACTGTGAATGTGTCCAGGGTTTCTTAGAAATCGGTCACAAAACGGAAATGGCCATAAAAGATTGTGCTCTTTCCAGGCAGATTCTATGGAAACATGATAAAATTAAAACGAAAATGCATAAAAAGCAATGGTTGAAAAGAAAGAGAAACATCAGGAAAGAGGTATACAACTATGAAACTACAGATTGCCGTGGATTTGGCGGACACAAAACGCGTACTGGAGATTGCCAAGCAGGTGCACGATATCGTGGACATTTACGAGGTGGGGACGCCGGTGATCATGAAAGAGGGTGTGCATGCGGTGCGGGCGCTGAAAGATGCGTACCCAAAGCTTTGTGTCCTGGCAGATGCCAAGATTGCTGATGGAGGTGCCATTGAATGTGAAGATTGCTGCGGAGCAGGAGCGGACATTATCACGGTGATGGCATTTGCAGATGACGCGACGATTCGGGAAGTGGTGTCGGTGGCCCATGCCCATGGGCGAAAAGTGCTGGCTGACCTTCTTTGTATTTCCGATATCGGGAAGAGAGCAGAAGAATTGGTGGCAATGGAGGTGGATTATGTGGGTGTCCACACCGGCGTGGATATGCAGAAGCGGGGAAGAACACCCCTAAGTGATCTGCAGACTTTAGTAAAAGTCATTGCGCCTGAAAAAGCAGCTGTTGCCGGCGGCGTTTCCATGCAGACACTGGAAGACTACAAGGCCCTTCGGCCGGGAATCATTATCGCAGGAAGTGCCCTGTATCAGGCGCCGGATATTCGCAAGGCCGCCTTAGAGATGAAAAAGGCAATCAACAATTCAAATAACAAGTTTTAACAGGAAAGGCAAATACATGAGCAATATAAAAGTTTCTTTAGAAATGATTTTGGACGAACTTAAAGAAATCGCCGGAAGACTTGATGAACAGCAGGTTGAGGCGCTCAAAAACAAAATAAAGAGCGCCGACCGCATATTTCTGGCAGGAGCGGGCAGGAGCCGTCTAATGATAAGCTGTCTTACCATGCGGCTGATGCAGACCGGCTATACTGCGTATCTGGTAGGCGAAGTGGTGACGCCGGCGATCAAAGAGGGGGATCTTCTTATTATAGCGTCAGGAAGCGGGCGGACAGGCTCTCTTCTTGGAATGGCAAAAAAAGCAAAGGAGACAGGGGCAGAGCTGGGATTGATCACCATCAACAGTGATTCCCCCATCGGAGCCCTTGCGGATGCCATCGTTTGTATCGATGCTGCCACTACAAAGAACGTGTCCGGAGAAAAGAAGGCATCTGTGCAGCCGGGAGCCAGTTCATTTGAGCAGAGCGTACTGCTTCTGGGTGATGCGCTCATCCTGGAGCTGATGGCAGAGAACCGGACGCTTGAGGAAGGGAATAAAGGGCTTATGGAACTTCATGCAAATCTGGAATGATGCAGCTGCCGGTTTATATGGGGCAGGAACACAGATGAAAGTCACTATGTGCAAACCTGGTTCCTTTGCGCAAACTTAGAATGTCAAACCACCTTTTAATGTTGAAAACGGTGTATTTGTATTGTAAAATTTATATGGTTTTATCTATAAAAATTCTATAAAGAGAGGGAACGAGAAAATGGAAAACAAAAAGAAATTCACGATGTCTCTTACCACCCAGATCCTGATCGCTACCGTTGGCGGTATCGTATTTGGTTCGCTGATAGGAGAGTGGGCAGCTAACTTAAAGTTCATCGGCGATATCTTCCTCCGTCTGATCCAGATGTCGGTTGTATTGCTCGTTATGACAGCTGTTGCCGGTGCTGTAGGCGGCGGTGACGGACAGGATGTGGGCAAGATGGGTCTTCACACATTCAAGTGGATCATCACATTTACACTGATCTCAGCAGGACTTGGAGTTGTGCTTTCACTTCTTATCCAGCCGGGCGCAGGCATCGACCTTTCTGCTGCAGCTGCAGTAGAGACAACAGAGGTTGCTGCAACATCTCTGCAGGACACACTTCTGAACTTTGTCCCAAGCAACATCATCTCAGCAATGGCTGACGGAAGCATGGTACCGTGTATCGTGTTCTCATTGTTCTTTGGTGTGGCTATGGGAATGTACACAAGACAGACAGGTAATACGATCGTTGTTGACTTTATCAAGGGCTTCAACGCAGTTGTTACCAACATCATCAAGATCGTTATGAAGGTTGCTCCGATCGGTATCTTCTGCTTACTTGCTAACGTGGCAGGAAGCGTTGGATTCAAGGTTATCATCCCGATGCTCAAGTTCTTAGGACTTCTTCTTATCGGTGATGTGATCCAGTTCCTTGTATATGGTCCTGTTACAGCAGCACTTTGCAAGGTTAATCCGGCTAAGATGCCTAAGAAGTATGCTAAGATGTCTATCATGGCTCTGACAACAACCTCAGGCGCTATCTGCCTTCCAACCAAGATGGAAGACGAAGTTACCAAGTTTGGTATCAGCCGTAAGGTTGCCGACTTCACAGGCCCGATCACAATGTCAATGAACAGCTGTGGTGCCGTTCAGTGTTATGTGGCAGCTATCTTCTTCATGGCACAGTCAACGGGTATCCAGATGACAGGATATCAGATCTTCATGGCAATCCTTCTTTCTTCAATGATGTGCATGGGCACAATCTCTGTTCCTGGAGGATCATTGGTTGTTTACACATTCCTTGCATCTTCAATGGGTCTTTCACTTGACTCACTTGCAATCCTGATCGGTATCGACTGGTTCGCAGGAATGTTCCGTACACTCATGAACGTTGACGTTGACGTTATGGTTGGTCTTCTTGTTGCAAGCAAGATCGGCGAACTGGACAGAGATGTTTACAATGAGCAGAAAGAAGCAAAATACGAGTAGAATAAACACATATTATTAGAGGAGGCTTTTGATCATGGGAATTGAGGTCGTAACAGGAAGAGTCGCAACAGACTTGGAATATTTAAAGCGCTTCACTGCAACACCGGGAAATGGATGCACCAGACTTCCATTTACGAAAGAAGCAAGAGAGGCTGCTGATTACTTAAAAGAGATCATGGCCGAGGCAGGCATGGAAGTTCGCGAAGATGAGGCCGGTAATGTATTTGGTCTTGTCAAGGGCGAGGATGAGAGCGCACCGTGTGTTATGATGGGATCGCATTACGATTCTGTACAGAACGGTGGAGATTTCGATGGTATCGCAGGTGTCATCTGTGCGATCGAAGTTGCAAGACAGATGAAGGAAAACGGATTTACACCAAAGCGTAATTTCGTGGCAGCAGCATTCTGCGACGAAGAGGGTATGCGTTTTGGAACCGGATACTTTGGATCAGGCGCAATGCTTGGACATCGTGATGTAGAATACTGTAAGAAATTTGCGGATAAAGACGGTATCACATATTATGAGGCTATGAAGGGCTATGGACTTGATCCGGAAGTGATCGAGAAGGCAGCTTGGCCGGAAGGATCCATCGGACAGTTCTTAGAGGCTCATATCGAGCAGGGTCCTGTTCTTGATGCAGAGAAGATCGAGATTGGATTGGTTAATGGTATCGTTGGTATTCAGCGTTACATGGTTACTGTTCATGGCAGATCCGATCATGCAGGAACCACCCCGATGGATATGAGAAAGGATGCTGTTGAGGCTGCAACGAAGGTTATCTCTAAGATCCCGGATTGGGCAAGAGAGAAAGCTGACGGAACTGTTGCAACGACCGGATTCATCAAGGTTACTCCAGGCGGAATGAACATCGTTGCTGAGAGCGTAGAATTCACAGTTGATATCCGTTCTATGAACAATGACAATATCAATGATATTGCAAACCGCATTCGCGCTGCATTGGATCGTGAGACAGCAGCTATCGGCGGATCATATGATATTGACACCAAGCTGATCATCACACCGGTAGAGCTTGACATGAGCATGCTGAAGGTGATGGAGGAGAGCTGCAAGACCAGAGGATACAGCTATAAGTATCTTCCAAGTGGCGCAGGTCATGACGCATTGGAGATCGGTCAGGTACTTCCGACATGTATGGTATTTGTGCCAAGCCTGGATGGAAGAAGCCACTGCCCGGTAGAGTTTACAAAGTACAGCGAAGTAGCAAGAGCAGCTATCGTTATGGCAGATCTTGCAGAAGAATTGCTGAAATAAATGAATGGATGTGTTAATATGTAACAAGGGGATCGGTATCTGCCGGTCCCCTTGTTTTGAATTACAGACAACTTTAGGAGGCTGTTAGGATTTATTCAAACGATAGGAGAAAGATTCATGGTGCCAAAACGAATGTTGGACAATGTAATACAGGAGATTACCAGGATCAGCGGTCTTGCGAGTGCGTTATGGGACGAAGAGGGGAATCTTCTATCGTCAACGGCGGGAGAAATCCAGGATTTGCCGACGGCTTTGGAGGGTGAGTGGCAGTTTTTTCCGGTGCCGGAAGAGGAGCCTGTGTACAAGATTGGAATTCTTGCGAGAAATTTCAATGAGAACGAGAAGGCTGAAGGAACACTTCTGTCTGCAGAAAAAACAGACGCCTTCTCAGGTGATGAGACTGTGGCACTTAAAAGCACCATGGCCGGTGAATTTGGAAGAAGCCAGATCATGAGCCTCTTTAAGGTCTACGGATACCGGATGGGCAGAGAATATTTTGCGCAGAAGCTTTTACAGGGAGAACTCTCAGATCGCGAAGTCGCAGAAACCGCAAAGCATTTGCATTCGAGGATAGAGCTGGCAAGAGCGGCTATTCTTATCAAACCGGAAGAAGCAGAGAAATGTGATGTTGTAGCAGAGGCTTTAAAAAGTTTCTATATTCATGAAAATGAGATGTTGATCGGCAGGCTCGAAGGGGAAAGTGTTGCCGTATTCTTGCCGGCGGTTGATAGAGAAGAAAGTATAACTGTGGCAGAGGGACTGTTTGAAATGCTCCAGGCAGAGTTGATGGTGCCGGTGCGGATCGCCATCAGCAATGTGCATGGCAAACTTTTGGATGCACCGGATGCATATAAGGAAGCGCTGTTGTCTATGGAGGTGGGGGAGACTTTCTACCCTCAGCAGAAAGTGCTCCATTACGGAAGCCTCGGGATCGGACGGCTGCTGAACCGGATTCCGGAAGATCTCAGCGACCTGTTCCTCGAAGAAATTTTTGGGGGACACAGGGAAAACGCTTTGACAGAAGAGGAGCAGCAGACGCTTCGCGTATATTTTGCCAACAATCTGAATCATTCGGAGACAGCGAGACAATTGTATATCCACCGGAATACGCTGACCTACCGTCTGGAAAAGATCGCCGGAAAAACAGGTCTTGATGTGCGTGTTTTTGACGATGCTGTGACGATGAAGATTGCAATGATGGTAGACAGAAGACAGATTCGAAAACCAGAGATGTCATGATAGAAGGAAGGACGACAGATTTATGGAACAGCAAAAGATACGGCTGGTTGCGCTGGATTTAGACGGAACATTATTAACGACGGATAAACGCCTGTCTGAGGAAAATTACAAGGCGCTGCAGGAAGCGGCGGACAGAGGTATTGAGATCGTGCCGGCCAGCGGGCGCATTTACCGGGTGATGCCAGAAGTAATAAGGGATCTTCCCTTCGTGCATTATGCCATCGGCATCAATGGTGCGCAGGTCTACGATGTGGTGAACGATCGCATGATCTACAAGGCGGAGATCGATCCTGACAGAGCGTTAGAGATTATCCGCTTTTATGGGGATTATCCTCTGGCCTATAATGCCTATGTGGACAATCAGGCTTATATGAGCGAAACATTGTGGAAAGAGCTTCCAAAGCATATCAAAGATCCGATATTTTTGGATCTGATCATGCGGATCACGGATCCGGTAGATGACCTGGAAACCTATTTAGAGGAGGTCTGGAAACCAAGCCAGAAGATCAATGCCTATACATCTGATGCGGCGCTTAAGGAAATGGTGATGAAAGAGATTCGGGTTCGTTTTCCTGAGATCTTAGTCTCTGCAGGACATGTGCAGAATATTGAGTTGAATGCGCCGGGCGCCAGCAAGGGAGAGGCCCTAAAGCACCTTGCGGCACATTTACACATTCCACTAGCAGAAACGGCAGCGCTCGGGGATGGGCTGAATGATATCAGTATGCTGAAGGCGGCAGGAACAAGTGCCGCTATGGGAAATGCGCTTAGGGAAGCTAAAGATGCGGCGGATTTTATCACGGATACCAATGACAATGACGGGGTGGCAAAAGCATTATATAGATTAAACATTATATAGATTAAACATTATATGGTTTAGAATATACAGAAAGGATATAGACGCAATGATCACATTATATGAATCAGGTGCTTACCTGGTAAATGGAACGAAATTAGTTTCCGATGAGGCCGAGGTGAAAGCATTGACCGGGAAAGCTGCCAATAGAGAAGAGGCAAAGAAAGAAACCATGGCTTATGGGATCCTCTCTGCGCATAATACATCGGACAATATGGAGAAGCTTCAGATCAAGTTTGACAAGCTGACCAGCCATGACATTACATTTGTCGGGATCATTCAGACGGCAAGGGCATCGGGCCTGGAGCGTTTTCCGATTCCTTATGTGCTGACCAACTGTCACAACTCCTTATGTGCGGTGGGTGGTACCATCAATGAAGATGATCATATGTTTGGACTGACTTGCGCAAAAAAATATGGCGGCGTATACGTTCCGCCGCATCAGGCAGTCATTCACCAGTTTGCAAGGGAGATGTTAGCCGGTGGCGGTAAGATGATCTTAGGATCAGACTCGCACACCCGCTACGGTGCACTTGGAACCATGGCTATGGGAGAGGGCGGTCCGGAGCTGGTAAAGCAGCTTTTAAACAAAACCTACGATATCAAAATGCCGGGTGTGATCGCAATTTATTTAGAAGGCGAACCGATGAAGGGAGTAGGCCCCCAGGATGTGGCCCTTGCCATTATCGGTGCTACATTTAAAAATGGCTATGTTAACAATAAAGTGATGGAATTTGTGGGTCCGGGCGTTTCGAAGCTTTCTGCCGATTTCAGGATCGGTGTGGATGTGATGACGACAGAGACGACCTGCCTTTCGTCCATCTGGAAGACGGATGATACCATCAGGGAATTCTATGAGATTCATGGAAGAAGTGAGGATTACAAAGAGTTAAATCCCGGTGAAGTGGCTTACTATGACGGCGTTGTGCGGGTAGACCTGTCCAGGATCAAACCGATGATCGCTATGCCTTTCCACCCATCAAACGTTTACACCATTGAGGATGTGAATTCCAATCTTGCAGATGTGCTGCACGATGTGGAGCAGAAAGCGCTGGTCAGCTTAGATGGCCAGGTAGAGTATTCGCTGCAGAATAAGATCGTGGACGGAAAGTTATACGTAGATCAGGGGCTGATTGCCGGATGCGCCGGCGGTGGCTTTGAGAATATCTGCGCTGCGGCAGATATCATCAAGGGAAAATATATCGGTTCCGATGCATTTACATTTAGTATATATCCGGCCAGCACACCGATTTATATGGAACTTATCAAAAATGGTGTGGCAGCAGAACTTCTTGCCACAGGTGCGATCTTAAAGACGGCGTTCTGCGGTCCTTGCTTTGGAGCGGGAGATACACCGGCTAACAACGCATTTTCAATCCGACACTCCACCAGGAACTTCCCGAACCGGGAAGGATCGAAACTGCAGAATGGGCAGATCGCATCGGTAGCACTTATGGATGCCCGCTCTATTGCGGCAACGGCAGCCAACAAAGGGTTCCTTACACCGGCCACGGATATGGATGTACAGTACCGGGGACAGAAATACCACTTCGACAGCAGCATTTATGAAAACCGCGTCTTTGATTCCAAGGGTGTGGCAGATCCGAATGTGGAAATACAGTTCGGACCGAATATCAAGGACTGGCCGGCGATGCCTGCCTTGACAGAAAATCTGATGCTGAAGGTGGTATCTGAGATCCATGATCCGGTCACCACAACGGATGAACTGATCCCATCCGGAGAGACTTCTTCCTACCGCTCGAATCCACTGGGACTGGCAGAATTTGCTCTGTCAAGAAAGGACCCGGCTTATGTGGGAAGGGCCAAGGAAGTGCAGAGAGCAGAGAAAGCAAGAGAAGCAGGACAGTGTATGGGGGAGGCTCTGCCGGAACTTCGAAGAGCCATGCATAAGATAAAGGAGACTTACCCGGAGGCTTGCAGAGATAACACAGGGGTTGGCAGTACCATTTTTGCGGTGAAACCGGGCGACGGTTCGGCCAGAGAGCAGGCCGCTTCCTGCCAGAAAGTGCTGGGAGGATGGGCTAACATTGCCAACGAATATGCCACCAAGCGTTATCGTTCAAACTTGATTAACTGGGGCATGCTGCCGTTTGTGACAGATGAGGATCACACGGCCTTAAGCTTTAAGAATGGGGACTATATATTTGTCCCGGATATCCGCAAGGCGGTTGCGGAAAAGTGGAACGAGATCAAAGCTTATGTAGTGAGAGACGAGCTTCTTGAAGTGACCTTCACCTTGGGTGATCTGACTGACGCCGAGCGAGAGATCATCTTGAAGGGATGCCTGATCAATTATTACAGAGAGTAGATGGTCATGGAAACTAAATGTGACAAATATCACGAAGAAATAGACCGCGGTTTGGCACATTGTTAAAAAATAAGGAAACGAATTGTGCAAAATTTATAAAAACAATGCCTTGAAAATGGAAAATTTGTAAAAAACTACCACTTTTTAGCGGAAAGTGGTATAATACAAGGTACAAATCTGCGTAAAGGGGTGACGTCATGAGGAAAAAGGAAATGATCGCCATGCTGCTCGCTGGAGGACAGGGAAGCAGACTTGGCGTCTTAACTGAAAAAGTTGCGAAACCTGCAGTTTCTTTCGGAGGAAAATATCGTATCATCGATTTCCCTCTGAGTAACTGTATTAACTCAGGTATCGATACAGTCGGTGTATTGACTCAGTACAGACCATTGAGACTGAATTCACACATTGGTATCGGTGTGCCGTGGGATCTGGACCGCAACTATGGTGGTGTATCTGTACTTCCACCATATGAGAAGATCGGCAATACAGAGTGGTATACAGGAACCGCTAATGCCATCTATCAGAACTTGTTGTATATGGAGAATTATAATCCTGAATATGTTCTGATTCTTTCAGGAGATCATATCTATAAGATGGATTATGAAGCAATGCTTTCATATCACAAGGAGAACAATGCTGATATCACGATCGCAGCTATGCCGGTTCCAATGGAAGAGGCAAGCCGTTTTGGTATCATGGTAACGGATGAGAACGGAAGAATCACAGAGTTCCAGGAGAAACCTGCAGAGCCAAAGAGCAACCTTGCTTCTATGGGTATCTACATTTTCAGCTGGCCGGTACTGAAAGAAGCGCTTGTCGCTCTTAAGGATCAGCCAAACTGCGACTTTGGTAAGCATGTGATCCCATATCTTTTCGAGAGAGACGGCAGATGCTTCTCTTATGAATTTAACGGATACTGGAAAGATGTCGGAACACTTGGCTCATACTGGGAAGCCAACATGGAACTTATCGATATCATTCCTGAGTTCAATCTTTATGAAGAATTCTGGAAGATTTATACGAAGGCAGCAGCACTTCCGCCGCAGTATATTGCAGCAGATGCAACTGTTGAAAGAAGTATTATCGGTAACGGATCTGAAATTTACGGCGAAGTTAAGAACTGTGTCATCGGTGCGGATGTTGTCATCGAGGCAGGTGCAGTCGTACGTGATTCGATCATCATGGCAGGCACGAAGATCGGTGCAGGCTGCGTGATCGACAAAGCGATCATCGCTGAGGATTGCGTCATCGGTTCGAACGTCGTTATGGGCATCGGTGAGGATGTTCCGAATAAAGAGAAACCTGCAATCTATTCATTTGGCCTTGTTACGATCGGTGAGAAATCAGTGGTTCCTGCTGATGTTAAGATCGGCAAGAATACAGCTGTCAAAGGTGCGACAGAAGCAGCTGATTATCCGAATGGAGTACTTGAAAGCGGCGAGACTTTAGTAAAGGCAGGTGACATCTAATGAAAGCAGTAGGACTTATTTTAGCAGGTGGTAACAGCGGCAAGATGCAGGAGCTTACAGCTAAGAGAGCCGTTGCAGCTATGCCTGTTGCTGGAAGCTACAGAGCAATCGACTTTGCGCTGAGTAATATGACCAATTCCGGAATCGGTAAGGTTGCTGTTATGACACAGTACAGCGCCCGCTCATTGAATGAACACTTAAACTCTTCTAAATGGTGGAACTTTGGTAGAAAGCAGGGTGGATTATATGTATTCACTCCAACGATCACGATCGACAATGAGTTCTGGTATCGTGGAACGGCAGATGCAATCTATCAGAATCTTGATTTTGTAAAACAGTGCCATGAGCCATACGTAGTGATCGCTTCCGGCGATGCTGTTTACAAGATGGATTACAAGGCACTCTTAAAAGCACATGTGGATTCAAAGGCTGATATCACAGTTGCAGTAAAAGATATTTCTGCAGACGAAGATGCTTCTCGTTTCGGTGCTGTAACAATGGATGCAGACGGAAAGATCACAGGATTTGAGGAGAAGAAGGTGTCTGAGGCATCAACCATTTCCATTGGTGTCTATGTGATCAGAAGACGTCTTCTTGTTGAGCTTGTTGAAGAGGCAGCCAAGGACGGAAAGTTCAATTTTGTTAAAGATATTCTCATCCCGAATAAGGATGTTAAGCTGATCAATGGATACAAGATTGATACATACTGGAACAATATCAACACAGTTGAAGCTTACTATCAGACCAATATGGATTTCCTCAAACCGGAAGTAAGAAATTACTTCTTCAAAGAGGAGCCGGAAGTTTATTCTAAGATGATGGATCTTCCTCCGGCAAAATATAATCCGGGTTCTAATGTTAAGAATAGTTTGATCGCCAGTGGATCGATCATCAACGGAACTGTTGAGAATTCAGTTGTATTCAAACAGGTATTTGTTGGAAGCAATGTAACTATTAAGAATTCAGTTATCATGGATGGCGTCTATATTGGGGATGGCGTTACCATTGAGAACTGCATCGTAGAGAGCCGCAGCACCTTAAAGCCAAATGCATCTTACGTTGGAACAGATGGCATCAAGGTTGTGGTTGAAGATAATGAGAGGTATACGATCTAATCAAGTATAGCATCACAAGTCAGGCCCCCGATCGTACCGAAAGGGAAGGAGCTGAAACCCATGCAAATCACGGATGTACGTGTGCGCAAGGTTACGAAAGAAGGCAAGTTAAAAGCAATTGTTTCAATGACATTGGATGATGAGTTTGTTGTCCATGATATCAAAGTGATCGAAGGCGAAAAAGGGTTATTTATCGCGATGCCAAGCAAGAAGTCTGCAGATGGGGAATACAGAGATGTTGCGCATCCGATCTTAGCTGAGACAAGAGAAAAAGTCCAGAAGGTCATTCTTGAAAAATACGAAGCAGTTATGCGTGAACTGCCGGAGGAATAAGAGTTATACGAGAGTGTGAGAAGAGCTGTCGCTTATGCGGCAGCTCTTCTTGCGCCTGCAGTGTGTCAAATTCATGGCGTGTGCGTACAACCTCAGAATGTGGATATGGAACACTTCAGAAGACTGCTCGATAAGGCCATCAATGATGCATGGACAAAAAATGATATAACAAGAGTGAAAACTTGCATAATAAAAAGCAAAAATCCAATAAAAATCCATTTTAATTTAACAAAAATGCAAGATAAGAAAAATAAAAATGCAAAACAGCTTGCAATCCCTCGTGTTTACCGATACAATAGGTAACGTTGAGAAAATTAGGGAGGATACGTATGAGACCTTATGTAGAGATGAGCAGGGAAGAATTGGAAGCGTTGCACGAAGAACTTTTAGCGCAGTTTGAGGATGTGAAGGGCAAGGGATTACATCTTGATATGTCCCGTGGTAAGCCGTCAAAGGAGCAGCTTGACTTAAGCCGCGGTATGATGGACGTACTTAATGGAGATTCTGATTTCATGAGTGCAGACGGTGTTGACTGTAGAAATTACGGCGTGATGAACGGCATTACAGAAGCCAGAAAACTTTTGGCAGATATGTCAGAGGTTCCGGAGAGAAACATTCAGATTTACGGAAATTCCAGCTTAAATGTTATGTTTGATGTGATCGCAAGAGCCATGTTCAACGGATTTCTTGGAAGCACACCTTGGGCGAAGTTGGATCAGGTAAAATTCCTCTGTCCGGTACCGGGATATGACAGACACTTTAAGATCACGGAGTTCTTCGGCATTGAGATGATCAATATCCCACTTCTTGAAGATGGTCCGGATATGGATATGGTTGAAGAATATGTCAACAATGATCCGGCGGTTAAGGGTATCTGGTGTGTGCCAAAGTACTCAAATCCCACAGGCGTCAGCTATTCAGACGAAGTAGTCAGAAGATTTGCTCATTTGAAACCCGCCGCAGAAGATTTTCGAATCTTCTGGGATAATGCGTATTCTATCCATCATTTATACGATGACAAGAGAGATGTCATCCTTGAGATCCTGAATGAATGCATCAAAGCGGGAAATCCTAATATGGTATTGAAATTCATTTCCACATCCAAGGTGACTTTCCCGGGCTCAGGAATCGCTGCCATGGCGGCTTCTGAGGAAAACTTAGAAGATGCAAGGAACACCATGAGGATTCAGACGATCGGACATGATAAGTTAAACCAGCTGCGCCATGTAAGATTTTTCAAAGATATGCAGGGAATGTACAACCATATGCGCAAGCATGCAAAATCTCTCCGCCCGAAATTCGAGTGCGTGATCAACACGCTGGAGAGTGAGCTTGGCGGATTGGAAATCGGAACCTGGACCCATCCTTTGGGCGGCTACTTCATTTCCTTTGATTCGCTGGATGGTTGTGCCAAGGCAATCGTTGCCAAATGTAAAGAGGCAGGCGTTGTGATGACTGACGCCGGCGCAACCTATCCATATGGCAAGGACCCTCACGATTCAAATATCCGAATCGCCCCTTCCTTCCCTACAGTGGAAGAACTTTCCGAGGCGGCAAAGGTATTTGTCTTAAGCGTGAAGCTTGTGAGCGTGGAGAAACTGCTGGCACAGTAGCTTCTTTGGTTTGCGCAGAAAAACGAGATTTAAGCAGGATTGTTTTTGGGTAGAGAAGTACCCTGATAACGCGCTAGTGCAGCGTAGTGACAGCCCTTATTTTCCGTGTTATAATGCAGTCGCATTTCGGAGAAAATGAGGGATAAACACATGGAAAAAATAAAAAATATTATATTTAACATTATAGGCTCGAGTATGCTAGCATTTGGAATATGCGCATTCATCGAGCCTTTTGAGTTGGTTGTTGGCGGCGCTACAGGAATCGCTCTGATCACTCATAGACTTTTAGGGGTCAATATATCAACGGTGGCCCTGATCATCAACGTGGCAGTTCTTATTCCCGGACTTTTTTTGGGCGGAAAGAAACTGGTGGCAGGTTCGCTTTTGTCATCTTTTGTTTACCCGTTTGCGTTAGCTGTATGCGAGAGGATCCCACACATCACGGAAATCGCAGATAATATAATCTTAGCCTGCATATGTGGCGGTGTGGTGTGCGGCGCAGGTATCGGACTGGTGATGCGTTCCGGCGGATCCACGGGAGGGCTGGATATCCCGGCAATCCTTATCCATAAATATTTTCATCTGCCTGTGGGCAAGACTATGAATGCGATCGATGTGGTGATCATGGTGGCGCAGATGCCATTTTCACTGATCACCAGTGTACTTTACGGAATCATTTACACGTATATCATGACAAATGCATTGAATTCTGTGCTGGTATTCGGGGATGACAGGCTGAAAGTGACCATCATTTCGGAAGCTTATGAGGAAATAGGAAAGCTTTTGGTGACTAACGACTATGGCGTTACATTTGTCTATGCCGAGGGTGGACTTACAAAGACACCGATTAAGAAAGTGGAATGCATCATGAGCTCTGCCCGGTACAGAAAATGTCAGAACCTGGTGGAGAGCATCGATCCAACCGCATTTATCACTATTGAAAAGGTGAAAGATGTGCGGGGGCGAGGCTTCACGCTGGAGAGAGAACGCCTGGATGGAGACTGGCTGGAAGACCGGTTCACCAACGCGTGAGTGTTATATAAGTGAAAATGTCATGGCTTTTTTGGTGCGGGGATGCACAAACTCCAAGCGGTAGGCAACAAGGCATAGATCGCCGTAGAGAGGAGAAGCATCTGCCGGCTTTTGGGGAGATGTTTCAGGATGGTCCACACGAGGCCTGTTGTCTGGCGATGAAGCCGCGCCGTAAGCGCCCTTATGTGGGCTGCCGGTGAGGGATGAACCTGCACGGTGAATGCCGTATTTGGTATCGCCTACGATTGGATTTCCCATATGAGAAAGCTGCACCCGGATCTGGTGATGACGGCCGGTGTCTAAGAGAATATCAAGTTCTGTGATCGTACCGTCGCCTTTTGCGGGGACGTCAATGGAGCTGTTTGTGGCGCCTTTTGCGGGGGCGTCAATAGGGCTGTTTGTGGCGCCTTTTGCTGGAGCGCCAATGGGGCTGTTTGTGGTTCCTTTTGTGTCAGAAATAGAGGGCCAGGTCTGTACTGTTTTATAAGAAAGCTGTGCTGCCTTAGCGCCCTTGGTATCTTTGGAACAGATATGGGAAGTGTTGGTGCGGCCATCCCTCACAAGAAAATCGGAAAGGATGTCTTCTGGCTTGTCAGGAGTGCCGCATACTAATGCCCGGTAATGTTTGCCGAAACCCTTCGTTGTCAGCTGCTTGTTTAATTCTTTTGCGGCGAAGGGCGTTTTGGCAAAGATAAGGATGCCGGTCACAGGCTGGTCCAGCCTATGGATTGTGGCAAGATAAGGAGCCTGTCCGTTATCGGTACTTGGAGTGGTGTTAGGACCACTCTTTTTTGTTTTTGAGCCACTGCTGCCGATTCCCGATTCTTTTAATGTGTTGCTGGCGGTCTTTTGGCTTGTTAAGACACTGTGCCTGGCAAGATGATTTTTGATCAGGCTTTCCATGTCTTGTTCCCCAAAACGTTTCGTCTGGGTAGCGATGCCGGCTGGCTTCTTTACAACGATTATGTCTTTGTCTTCAAATAAAATTTCCAAATTCATGTGTGCGTCCTATTCTTGCTTGAGTGCCTGCGATTCCGGCGCGTGAGTTAAGCCGCACGACGGAATGAGAGCTAAGTCGCATTGGAATGAGGATGGAATCCTCTTTAATATGATTATTTAAGCATGAAAATCCGGCGAGGGCAAGCCGCGGCGCCAGAAAGTTACTCTCTTTCGTCCGGCTGCAAGCCGCGGCGTCAGGAAGTTACTCTCTTTCGCCCGGTTGCAAGCCGCGGCGTCAGGATATGGGTAACGGAAGGTTTGAAACCGCGGGAAATTACCCATAAAGCAAGCCGCGGGGTCAGGATATCGGTAACGGATCTGAATAATAAACACATAATAACCTAACAAGCAAAAGCAGTGTTAAGATATAGGTTATCGCAGGATCA
>R04__coassemble_82_pt1 | contig 33496 bp, 28 predicted proteins | sample R04__metabat2_low_PE_051 | metagenome-assembled genome bin R04
GCCGGCGCCTACGGCGCCTTCTTCCACCACTACGCCAACCATCCTCGCTGCCGTGCCGCACTCTGCTTCGGCCGCACCGGCCAGCTTCGCATTTTCGATAGCTAAGAGCACATGGTCTTCTGTCACATGCAGCCCTCGGATATCGTTGAGACGCCCGTCATTACACTCTGTCACGAGAGGATTCACCGTGCCGGTCTCTACACCGATATCCGGATTGTTCTCCAAACTGTATTTTACGAGCGCTGTGGCTGCCGTTCCCACACTTAAAGTGTTGGTCAGAACGATCGGTGTCTCTATGGTCCCAAGCTCTTCTACCTGAACAAGGCCTATAGATTTCCCGAAGCCATTGATCACAGCAGCGCCGGCTAACACCTTCTCCTGAAACAGGTTGCCCTGGTGAGGCATAACCACCGTCACACCGGTATTGATCCCGGCAGCGCCTTCGCCTTCTTTTCCCTCTTTCGGATTCTTTACCGTTACTTGTCCCACGGACACGCCTGCCACATCCGTAATGGAATTATCCGGACCTGAGGGCCATTTACTATCTAGTTGTTTTTTCCATTCTTTCGGTAATCCCATAACAAAAACATCCCTTCTCGTGAGAATTGATCACACCTATCGCCTGCAGATAGGCATAGATAATAGTGCTCCCCACAAATTTCATTCCTCTCTTTTTCAGGTCCTTTGAGATCGCATCCGAAAGCCCATTGGTCACCTGGTCTTCTTCGTAAATGATCTCATCCTGCACAAACCGGTTAAGATAATCCCAGAAACTGCCAAACTCTAAAGAAAGCGCCCGGAAAATCCTTGCATTTGAAATGCTGGCTCTGATTTTTAACCTGTTTCTGACAATCCCGGGATTTTCAAGGAGTTGTTCTACTTTGCCCTCATCGTAATCGCAGACTTTCTCCAGATCAAAGTTATCATAAGCCTCCCTGAAATTTTCTCTCTTATTTAAAATACATTCCCAGGAAAGCCCTGCCTGAAACGATTCCAGGATCAACATCTCAAAAAGATATGCATCATCATTGCGAAACTTCCCCCACTCTTCATCATGGTAGGCGATATATAGTGGATTCTTCATGTTGCACCACCGGCAACGTTTTAACTGATCTGCCATACTTATCTCCTCGCAGGTAATTGATTGCCGCGGCACATAGGTCCAACTTATCAGATTGTATTTATCCTGAAAATAATGGCAAAATATTGTCTTGCTGCCAGTATTTTACCAGTGTGACATTGAATTTACAAGAAGACCACCTGCTATAAAAGTATTTATTATTGCAGACAGAACATGCGATGTAAATGCATTGATTCCAAAATGCTTCTAAACGCATTTCCCCATAGCTTTTCATGTTGTATAATCTAAAGTATAGGTTGTTTATAATATACTGCACTATATTTTAGGAGGATTACATGAAGGACAATCTTTATAACGTAGGAATCCTGGGATTTGGAAAAATGGGAAAAGTCTACGCTGAGGCTTTTGAAAGAAACCCCAGGACAAATGTGAAATACATTTACAATCACTGTGCCGCAAGAAAAGCAGAAGTCACTGACATGTACCCAGGTACTGTTTTCTGCACAGATTGGAAAGCGGTCATTGATGATCCTTTCGTAGATATTGTAGGCATCTGCACTCCTACAAACGAACGTATTTCGCAGATCACATACGCATTACAAAAAGGAAAGCATGTAATCTGTGAGAAGGCCATGTGTTTAGATGAAGAGGAGGCTTTAAAGATCTATGAAGCAGCAAAAGAAAGTACAGGTCTGCTTCGTGTTGCCTCGGAGTTAAAGTTTCATCCCACCATGCGAAGGGCCAAAGAGCTGCTTCCTTCCCTTGGTGATATTCTTTATGTTTCCTATCTGTACTGCAATTATCGTGAAGAAGTCAAATGGAAACATAAACTTGCAGCCGGTGGCGGAATCTTGCGGGAACTAGGCGGTCATTTTCTGGATCTCATGAATGACTGGCTTGGTGAACCCATCCGCGTTTACGGACGCAACCGCACGATCAATCCGGCCCGTGAAGTAGAAGACATGTCTATTACCATCATTCAATATAACTCCGGCACGGAAGTTTTGATGCAGTGCAACTATTTTGATCATCGGAAAACCTCTTACAATTTCAATATCATTGGCACCCGAGGCCAGATGTGTATGGAGGTCAGCTCCTACGATACCAGTCTCAAGGATATTATACTGTATCACAACGATGGGCACATCGAAAAAATCGTTGTGGAATGTCCTGAAATTGGAAATTCTATTTATCCGGGGCATATGGACAGCTACCAGCGTGAAATCGATCAGTTTGTCTGTGATATTGCTGAAGAGAATCGTGACCTTGCCAGTGTAGAGCAGGAAATCCTCTGCATAAAAACTACTCTTGCTTCTTATTGCTCGTCAACAGAGCACAGGGAGGTTCCGCTCATATAAACATGTCATGACTGTGGGCATCAACGCCGTGCTGTCCTACAATCTTTGTAAAATCACAGATAACTTTCACACTTTTTTTAATTCATGCTATAATCGGGTCAGGAGTATAGTTTGAAAGCGCTTATACAGCGCTTCTGAAGATTCAAGGGAGGTTTATTATGAAAAAGCAAAGAATAGCTCGATCCATCGCTCTTTTTGCTTCTGTTGCCATGATCCTTACACTGGCGCCGACAGAGGCAACCAGCGTGGAAGCTGCGCAAAGGCGGTCATCTGGCGCTGACGTAGGGAAACTGATCGTCAATCCGGATGGGGACGATAGCGCAGAATACCGTGAGGGCGAAGCGATCGTTCTCTATCAGACCGGCGGCAAGAGCCGTATCACGGCAAAGTCATTTGAAAATGGACTGCCGGATGGTCTGTATATCGATGAGGACCGCACGGTTACCTTTGACGGCGAAGTCAACGAAGAGGAAGCCGCAGCGGCAGAAGCTTTGGCAGCGGAAGAAAACGAAGACGATGCATCCGCTTCCGCAAATAACAGCGTCAGCATTCAGGTTACATCCCAGATGGTAAAGGATGGCACATTTGAAAGCGGCGTCACCACTGGTGAAGAAGTGACCGTCAGCCTGGTAAAATCCGACAAGTACAGCACTTCTCAGATTTTAAAGCTGTTAGAGGACACGGACAATGTTCTGATGGCAGAGCCAAACTATGTCTACCACACAACGGACGTAGATTCTGTTAAACTTTCAGACAACACCGAATTTCTCTGGGGCATCAACAACTCCGGTCAGAACAACGGTACTGCAGGGGTTGATACCAATGCCGACAGTTCCGATGTAAAGGCCATGGAGGATACGGATGAAGAAGTGGTGGTTGCCGTTATCGACACCGGCATTGATTATACCAATCCGGAGCTGGCTCCTTATATTTGGGAGAACCCACTGCAGAATAAGCTGGCCGGCGAGCATGGTTATAACTTTACATATGGCAATTCATGGGCTGAATTTTACGGCATCGAGGAGACGACCGAACCGTTGGATGACAACGGACACGGCAGTCACTGTACCGGTATCATCCAGTCCGTTATCGCGGCCGGGTCAGGTTCTTCGACCCCCAATGTAAAATACATGGGATTGAAATTCTTAGACAGTGACGGTTCCGGCGATGGCATGGATGCCATCCGTGCATACAGCTATATTGACAGTGCCCTTTCTTATGGCATCAATGTAACAGCAGTTAACAACTCCTGGGGTGGCGGCGAGTACGATCCTGTCCTGGATGAGATTGTCACTAAAGTAGGCGAGAAGGGCTGCGTCACTGTATTTGCAGCCGGCAATGACGGCATTGACAACGATAAAGAAGACCTTTCCACCAATCTGACCAGTGACTATGCAGTGGTTGTTGCCGCTTCCAATGAGGAGGGCGAGCTCGCTTCCTTCTCTTGCTATGGCAAAGAGAATGTAGACATCGCAGCACCCGGAACCGATATTCTCTCATTTACGGCAAGCGCCTGCTTTAACCCGGGCATTTATTCCGAAAACCAGTTGGAAGGCTTGTCTGAATTTTACTACTGTTTTGATGATACAAATGTTGAGGATCTTGGCATTGTGAATCTGAATCCGGATGCGGTCACTATCAGCATGGACACTGATCACTATATGACCAGCAAAACCTCATCATCTAATGCGCAGTCTCTGAAGATCACCATCGATGGAGAGGCCGGGGAAACCTATGCTGTTGCCATTCCTTTCGATGCCGCCAAATCAAAGACTGTACCGATGTTCAGCTTTATGCTGAGGGAAGATTGTACAACAACCAGCGCAGCTGACGAAAATTACGCCGGTATCGCATGGCTCTATGATCTGACGGAAGATGAACTTAACGCAATCCAGTCAGAGGAAAAGACGTTTGACGATTATGAGGAAAACGACGGCTTCTATGTAAGCGGACAGATGAATTACTGGGAGCATCTGCTGACAACTCATGCCCACAGCTACAACAAGGAAGGAACTGAATATTTTGCCTTCCAGCTTACCTGTGAAAGTGATGGAACATTTACCCTCTACCTGGATGACCTTGGCATGACCAAGGCCAACTTAGATACAGACGATTCATCCCTTTTCGGAACCCTTGATTACTATAACGGAACCTCTATGGCAGCACCATACGTCACCGGCACCGCGGGCCTCATTTCCATGAAGTCCGAATTTACAGAGATGTCTGCTCTTGAGCGTGCAAGTTTAGTAAAGAGCTGCAATTCAGAAAATGCGAATATGAGCGGCAAGGTTTCTACCGGTGGATCTTTGGACCTTTCTGTTCTTTCCGGTGAGCGCTATAAGCAGTCACCGATCCTTCAGTCGGCAACTGTTGACGGGGACAACGTCCTTCTGACCGGCAGCAATCTGGACACTTGCTCACTATCTGTAGATGGAACTGAGACCTCTTATGAGATGACAGATGATGGCAAGATGAGCTTCTCGATCACAAAAGATGACGGCACTTCCTATCTGAATCACTACATAAGTATCGAAGTGAAGAATCCGGATTCCGGAAGAAGTGCCACATTAAATACATTCCTTTCAAAAGGGAAGACTGAATATGACAAAGAATGTACCCTTGATTGGGAGAGCGATGAAATAGCAGGCGTTACAACTGACGGCGAGAGCATGTACATCATCGCCGACTCCGATATCTATCGTCTCGCAGAGCCTGAAGAGGAGGAAGATTCCGACGATGAAGAGGAGTATGAAGACGACAACTTCTATGATTATTCTGATGATGATGACACAGAAGACGATGAAGGTGACGATGTAATCGAAGAGGAAGAAGCAGCCTATGAGCTTATGGATCTTAGCTGCCTGGACACAGACATTTTCACAGATGGACTGATCAATTTCAAAAATGCATCCATCACCTCCACTGTTTCACTTCGCGATCCGGTCTATTTAGATGGTTATATTTACGCTTACGCAGACGCGGCAGAACTTGCCAGCAGCGGCTTAGCATACAAGAGTGCCACCTATCTGGTTGCCTTCGATTTAGAAAAATATGAATGGAGCCTTGTGGATATCGGAGAAGATATTCTCGGGAAAGAACCGGTCAACGATTATATGAGCGAGCAGACCCTTGCTGCTTATAACGGCGAGCTCTATGTCATCGGCGGTTACAACAGCAAAACCAAAGCAGCATCTGACCAGATTGCCATTTACGATCCGGCTGATAACAGCTGGCGTATCTCTGATGTTTCCCTTCCGGAAGCAGTTATGGGTGGTAAGGCTGTGCAGGTAGGAAACACCTTGGTCTACGCATTGGCTTATACCGATAATGAGGAAAGCGGTGACGTATCAAGCATCCTCGTCCCCAAGAATTATCTGTTCAACGGAGAGAGCTGGAGCACATCAAGCGCAGACGCGCTTCGCACATACACCTATGACACCGTTACGCTTGGCAAGAAGACCTATTATGCACCGGCCGGAAATATCAGCATGGTAAAGGATGGCGTAGTATTTACAGGTCTTACATGCGATGGCCTGGGCGATACATTCTCGTACTCAGTTATCGATGATGCTTACACAGATCTTGGATACAACTTTGCGACCAATCCAAGGACCAGCAGTATCAGCTGCAGCACTGCAAATGATAAGCTGCTTGCTTTAAACATTGTTCACGACAGTGAAGGCTTTGCCACTGCGACTTTGTATTCACTTCCTGTGGACAGCGGATTCATAACCGTCTCCGGAACAGAATATGTGACCTTAGCAACCACCCGCAGCCTTTTCGTTCCCGGTGAAAACATTTCCGTAGATGTATATTCCGATGTGGATGGCATTGTGATAAACAAGATCACTTTGACCGACGAGGACGGACACACCTCCAGCGGCGAAGGCGAAGGAATCATACCGATCATGGCTACATCGAATGTATCCATTGATTTTGAGGCATCTGATATTACACGCCAGATCACCTCTATCAAATTCGGTAAGACACTTATCAATTATGCATACAAGTCAGGCAAGACCAACACGTATCAGCTTAGCCCGACCATCAAGCCGGCAGACAGCGATGAGTATACCGTTAACAGGACTCTCAAATGGACTTCAAGCAATACCAAGTATGCTACTGTAAATTCTTCAGGAAAGGTAACATTTAAGAAAGCAGGACTTGGAAAAACAGTGACCATCACAGCAAAAGCTACCGATGGTTCCGGCAAGAAAGCATCCATTAAGTTAAGGATCTGCAATCCGGTGACCAAGATCACCATCAGCGGTTCTAAGACCGTTGCCGCAGGCAAGGCCATCACATTGAAGGCAAGCGTAAGCCCGGCAAAGGCAACCGTAAAGACCTTAAAATGGACTTCAAGCAACACCAAGTACGCTACCGTAAGTACCGCCGGAAAAGTAACCGGTAAGAAAGCAGGAAAAGGCAAGACCGTTACCATCACAGCAACTGCTACCGACGGTTCCGGTAAGAAAGCAACCTATAAGGTAAAAATCAAATAGAAAAAGCCGGTTTTCACCGGTTGATCATCAGAAGTGGCTTCCAGCCGCGTTCTGAGATTGTATGCGATCGTCAACGCAAAGATGAGGAGCTGCCAAAGTAAGGCAGCTCCTTTTTTCATTGGCTTTCATTGGAAATCTGCTTTTCATTCAGGGCTAAAACGTGCTACACTTGAAGGCAAGTAGAGAAAAATATATATTGGAGGTCTATTATGAACAAGGTATCTGTACCATTTTTATTTGTAAATCCAAAGTCATACCTTTGGGGAGACGAAAGCTTAGAGCTTGCACTTGCGTGTGACAAGATCTGTGAAGAGACGGGGGTTATGATCTTTTTCACCTGCCCATACGCCGACATTCGTCTGATCGCTCAGAACACAAAGTACGTGACGGTCACTGCTCAGAATATGGACAGCCTAAAACCTGGCAGAGGTATGGGCGCTGTACTTCCGGAATCTTTAAAAGCAGCCGGAGCAAAGGCAGTCGTATTAAACCATGCGGAGAATCAGAAGACTTTGGCCGAAATGTATGCCTGCATCAACCGGGCCAGGGAGCTTGATATGATCACCATCGTCTGCGCAGATTCCACCATTGAGTCAAAAGCCGTTGCAGAGCTTGGGGCAGACGTTATCTTAGCTGAACCCACCGCCCTCATCGGAACCGGAACCACGGCAGATGCAAGCTACACCGTAGACTGCGTACGGGAGATCAAATCCGTAAATCCTGAGACCAAGGTTATGATCGCATCCGGCATCACCACAGGGGACGATGTATATAAAGTTGTTGTAAATGGAGCTGATGGTTCCGGCTCTACATCCGGCATTGTCAATGCACCATCAAGAGCCGGCAGAGTCAAAGAGATGATCGATTCCATCCTGAAAGCTATGGAAGACAGAAAATAAACAGCATCGCTGCAAACCGGGTGGAGCAAACACTTCGACAGTTGCTCTTTGGAATAAAGCAATAGGTATTTTATGAAATTAAAAAAGCACTTACTACTTACAATTTTTACATTCTTCTTACTGTCTGGTTTTACCGTTCATGCAAATGCGGCAGAAAAGCTGTCTCTTTCACTGAACGGCGTGACCCTAAGTGAGATAAACAGCGGATCAAAGGAGACCAAATACGAAGGAAATACCCTTACTGTCAACGACACGACGACCGTAACGGATGTAGAGATAAAAGGGCGCGGAAACTCCACCTGGAAATATATTAAAAAACCCTATCAGCTGAAACTGGCAAAGAAATCTGACATTTTCGGTTTGGGAAAGACCAAGACATATATTCTGCTAGCCAATTATCTGGATATAACCGGCTTGCGAAATGACACCGCACTTTATACCGCATCAAAGATGAACATCGGCTTTTCCAATGTAGGCAAATGGGTGAACTTATATGAAGGTGAAGACTACAAAGGTCTTTACTATGTGTGTAAAAAGAACAAGATCGGAGATACTGAGCTTAATCTGACAGATGAAAAGGCTGTGATCGTATGTATGGACGAAGAGTACGACATGTCTTCAGATGATGTCTATCAGAAATCCGCATATTTTAACAGACCGATCTGTGTAAAAGACGCAGCTTGCGACGAAGAAGAAGGCTTAAGTCATTTTATGGCTTCTTACAACCTGCTGGAGAAATATGCCAGAGAAAAGGACTATGAAAAGATAAAAGAAATCGCCGATGTGGAATCCTTTGCCAAGTACTATGTCTTACAGGAATTCACCAAAAATATCGATGGCTGGCATAAAAGTGTCTACATGTACAAAGACGGCGAAGAAGACCTGATCCACGCAGGTCCTGCATGGGATTATGATTGTTCCTTCGGAAGCGAAGAACATTCATGGACTAATGAGGGAAGGGATGTGTTGTCATACAACAATTCCACATGGAACTGGAGCACAAGCACGCTGTACAGGGAGCTGGTGCAAATACCGGAATTTCGCGAACTTGTAAGGAGAGAATACCAGGAATCCTTAAAACCCTATGAAGAAGATATCCTTGCAAGAATCGATACACAAGCCACACTCATCGCAGATGATGTAAGCGCTGACGCCGCACTCTATACACGAAAATTTAAAGTCAAGGCGGAAAATGAAAAGCTAAGAGTCTGGATCGTAAACCGGTTTTCATACATGGACAAGCTGTATTCTTCCGAAGTCACTCTGGAGCCAGGCAGTTATGAAGTGGGTGACACAGTGGTAAACGTAACCGATGCAGAGGATTTGGGGGAATATTACCTCACAAATGACGGCTCCTCTTACTATCTGTTCACAGGCGAGCTTGGAGAGTATGTTGGTTCGGCGGCCGAAATAAAGGAACATGCGCATACGTTTAAATCCACTGTCACAAAGGCAGGCATCCATAAAAACGGCACAGTCAAGACCACTTGCTCAAAATGCGGCTGCTCCTCAACAAAGACCATCTATGGTGTTGCCTCTGTTAACATTTCCAATGTCACATACACCGGAAGTGTGAATAAACCGAAAGTAACTGTAACTGACAAAAAGGGGACCACCATACCAGCTTCTAACTATAAAGTTTCCTATAAAAACAATAGAAATGTCGGCACTGCCACTGTCACCGTTACGATGAAAGGAAATTATTCCGGAACTGTCAGCAAAACATGTATCGTAAGGCCGAAAGGGACTTCGATCGCGAAGCTGACACCTGCAGCAAAGGCATTCACCATAAAGGTAAAAGCGCAAAAAGTCCAGACGACCGGTTATCAGATCCAATATGCAACAAAGGCGGATATGAGTGATCGAAAGACTGTGACTATAAACAAAAACACTGTGACAAGCAGAAAAATAACCGGTCTGAAATCCGGCAAAACCTATTATGTAAGAGTAAGAACTTACAAACGGATAAGAGGCAAGAATTATTATTCCGTTTGGACAACAAAAAAACCGGTAAAGATAAAGTAAGCTGAAGAAACTGTCATCGACAGTTCCCTTCGGATGCATATTATCCTATAAGTCACATTGTCCTATAAGTCGAGATTTACGATTTCTGATACTTTCTCAGGATCCACGTCGTACCCCACACCGATGCTGCCTTCCATCTGGATCACCGCTGCCGCATGTCTTGCGGCAAAGGCTAAGGCCTGCTGCATTCTGGCAGGCCGGTCAAGAATCCCATCCTTCTCAGCCTCAATATAGTGCACCAAAAAGGCACCTATATAGGAATCACCTGCTCCTAAAGCGTCCTTTACTTCTACTTTACAAGTCTCCTGTTTATAAAAATCTTCTCCGTCAAAGGCGATCACGGGATCACTTCCTCTGGTGGCGATGGCCATCTTACAGCCAAGGGCTGCTGCTCCCGACAACAGATCCTTTATTTCCTGTTCATTTAAATGACTGCAGGAAAAAAATCCATACCGCACATATGGCGCGATACTTTCAATCTCCTCTTTTGTGAAGCGGTTATTAAAATCATAACTGATCGTGACCCCTTGCTCATAGAGTTCTCTCACTTTTTCTGCGCTCACATCCGCCAGCTTCCCAAGGGTCAGCACATCAAACCCACGGATGTAATCCACTTCTTCTTTCGTGAACTTAACCGGATAAAGATCCGTGACTCCTTCCTGATTCCACATCAAAAAAATCCGGTCACCGTCTTCCTTTAACTCCACCAGACTGTAACCGCTGGAGCCGATCTCGTGGTGGGAGAAATCCACTTCAACCCCTTCACCCACAAGCGTCTGCTCTAAGATTTCCCCTGCCTTGTCATTGCCGAACACGCCGATAAATCCGGCTCTTGCCCCAAGCTTTTTCGCATTGCAGACCACATTATATTCATTTCCGCCGGGATACATGCGCCGCTGCTTTACATAAATGTCAAGCGTTGCCACACCGCTTCCCACAACTCCTACCTTAGCCACCGTCTATTCCTCTTCTTTCCAGAAATCCACCGGCTCATAATCCTGCAGTTTTGCCAGAAATCCTTTCTCCTCCAACTGCTTCTGAATCAAATTGAGCACATCCTCATCCGCGGCCGTAACTGTATGGTAATGGTATCCTGCAGTGACATTTTTAAGAAGCCCTGATTTTCCCGACCTTAAATTGTCAAGAAAGATCCCTACTTCTCTTCGGTTGGAGATGTTCATATCCGCCCGAACGGTTCCATAAATCTTATGATAGACAAATACATCATCCACAGACCCGCCGTTGTCCACGATCAGATTCAGTTCCTCTTCCACCTGCTCATCGGTGTGTACCACCTTAAACACGCGGCTCAACTTTTTTCCATTCTGCAGCACATAGCCTCGATTCGTGGATGCGATCTCATGTCCTTCCGCTCTCAGAAGAGAAATATCCTGCACGATCACCTGCCGGCTTACCCCAAACTCGGTGGACAGAATTCTTGCAGGGATTGGGCTCTTGCCCTCTATTAATTTTTTTAAGATCAGCGCTCTTCTTTCGCTTCCCTTCATCTATGCAACATCCTTTCTAACTTTTCCTACTCCAAACCGCCAAACTCACCGAGTGGTCTCATCATAAGACACATCAGTCGTTCAACAGATCACACAGCTGCATCATATAAGGCTTCTGGAGCCTTGCTTCCTGTAAAATGTCTTCTTTCGAATATACATGCAACGCCTCTCCGTCACCAAGCACCCTTCCATGGGCCATTACAATGACACGCTCAAAGTTTTCAGCCACAAAATCCATATCGTGGAGGATAGCAATTACCAGCTTTCCTGCTGCCGCCAGAGCCTTTATCATTTCCCCGATCCTCTTTCTTCCCAAATAATCCTGGGCAATAGTAGGTTCATCTAAAATGATCACGTCTGTATCCATCGCCACAACAGATGCGATCGCCACCATCTTACGTTCATGGAGATCTAAGTCATAAGGATTTTCACCCTCTTTTCCTTCAAGACCCATCAGCGCCAGGGCTTTTAGGGCTTCTTCTCTAGCCTTTTCCTCCGACATGCCGATATTTAAAGGTCCAAACATAACCTCCTCCAGCACTTTATACTTGAAGATCTGATCGTCCGGGTTCTGAAATACATAACCCACTTTATCCGCCAGCATAGCCACCGTTTTCTTGGCAATATCCTCGCCGCCATAATAAATATTTCCGCCAACCGGCTTCAGCAGTCCCTTCAAAAGCCGCACCAGGGTGGTCTTTCCGGCGCCGTTCTGTCCGATGATAGCTGTCGTCCGTTGATCAAAGTCAATATCCAGTCCCTCAAAGATCGGGACATTTTTAAGGTAAGAGAAATTAAGATCTTTCACCTTAAAGACGGGCTTTGCCTCGTCCCTTGCAGACACTGTCTTCAGCGCATCTGCCATAGAAACATGGGCCTTGCTCTCTTTAAACAGCTTGACCGTCTCTTCAAGTGTCGCCGGGTAACTGCCGTCTGTAAGCTTTAACCCGTATTGCCTGCTGATCCTTGTAAACGCCGGCGGCAAAACACCGTATTCTTCAAGATCACTTCTAGAAAAAATTTTCTCAGGCGTATCAAAATCCACGACTTTTCCACGGTGCATCAGAATCAGCCGGTCACAGTAGGCCGCCATTTTCTCAAGCTTCTGCTCGATCATAATGATGGTGATACCGGTCTTTGCAAGCTGTTCAACCACTTTAAATACTTCTTCTGTTCCCTGGGGATCCAGCTGGGATGTAGGTTCATCCAAAATGATCACTTCCGGGCGCATGACTAAAATACTTGCAATGGCTACCCTCTGCATTTGTCCGCCGGAAAGATCGAAGGGATTGCGGTCCTTGTACTGCCAGATGTCTAACTGCTTTAAGGTCGTCTCCACCCGCCGCTTCATCTCTTCTCTCTCAATGCCAAGGTTCTGAAGCCCGTAGGCCACTTCCCCGTATACCGTATCTTTGGCCCCGGAAAGCTGATTGAATGGATTCTGGAAAATGAGACCCACATGCTCACACATTTCCTCTACCGGCACACGCTCTGCCACAACACCGCACACCGTCACCTTGCCGCCGTATGCACCTTTGTAGAACTGCGGCACCAGACCGATCAACGACTGGCTAAGGGTGCTTTTTCCGGCTCCATTCTGCCCCACAATACCGATAAATTCCCCCTTTTCAATAGTCAGGGAAATATCGTCAAGGGCCAGGAAATCCGTGTCCGGGTACTTATATTTCAAATGTTCAATGGTAATCACAGACATGATGTAACCCTCCATACGATCGTAAGGATAATAAAAAGTACCAGTACGATGCCGATCGCCTTGTCGCCCTTGTGCTTCTTGCGATCCGCAAGCCAAGTCTTCTTCTGCTTTCTGCCAAAACCTCTGACTTCCAGTGCGATGGCTCGCTCTCTGGTGTTAATGAGAGAGCTCATAACTACCGGCGAGATCAGGGGAAGGAACGCTTTCATTCTGACCATAAGGCTTCCCTCGGTCTCCATGCCACGGCTTCTCTGGGCATCGGTTATTGTATCCTTGGTGGACATCATCTGAGGCAAAATCTGAAATACCGAATTGATAATATAGCCAAACTTAGGAGAAAATCCATTTTTCTCCAACTGGTCCACCAGTTCCTGCGGTGACGTGGTCAGCACAAATACCGCAAAGCAAAGCAGCATATTTAAAATGTTAAGACCGATCCGTGTGGCATACAGAACGCCTTCCCTGTAAAAAGTGACAGGTCCCAAGTTGAAAAGCACCTGCTCATTTGCATGATTAAACAACCCCTGGATCAGAAAAATGACAATGATCAGGGTAAAAGAAAAGGCAACCAGAGGTAAAGCGCTTCTTATGGTCTTGCCGCTGGCCAGAAGGCAGAGGCTAAGCACAATGAAAATCGGGAAAAGCCAAAGCTTTCCCCCGATCAATGGTATGCAGATCGCTGCCAGGATATATAACAATTTTGTGTAGGGATGCATCTGGTTTAACCAGGATCCCCTGTCAACATATAAGCTGATATTTTTCATATGTCCATTCTCTCTATTCTATGACCCAGCCGGAAATCTCGAGCAATCGCCGCACGCCGGAGCTCCAATGTGTCCGCTGCCGGATCTATCGTTTTTAGTCCAGTCTCTCCACTTCTGCGTTCACATCATAAAGTGCAGTCAGTTTCTTAGGAAGTCCCTTTAAGATCAGGAATACCACAATAACTGTGATCAATTTGTCCGGAACATCTACAACCAACTCATCTAAGAAAGAACCAAGTCCTACAGACATGCCGGAAGCCTGGGTTACTGCAAAAAGAGCGTCGCCCCATACATTTCCTGTTGTGCCTCCCCAGAAAATAACATTCAGTGGTGTAGAAATAAGCACAGCTGCCAGACCGCCGCCTGCTGCCGTGATGATTGCCTTTGGAAGAGACTTCATGAATCCAAGTCTTGCCAACACACCTACTACAAAACCGATTCCAAGGCTGGCAAGTGCATACACCAGTGTGATGTTGTCGCCTGTGGTAAGACCGTAGATCAGGTTGTTAGCCGCACCGCAGATAGCGCCTATGATCGGACCGCCTAAACATCCACCGATACAAGTTCCGATAGAGTCAAGCCACAGAGGCAGCTTCAAAAATGAAGCAAATAATTTACCAAGATAGTTGATACCGATACATGCCGGGATCAAAACGATTGTTGCTGCATTTAATTTTGTCTTTAAAATTGTTCCCATCTCAAATACTCCTTTTCCTTTGGGTACACATTTATTTTAATAGCTTATTTGCTATCAATTACTGTTTTTACAAGGCGCACTTTCTTCGGGCAGTCACGAATTGACTTGCAGATACTCCTCTACTGTCATGCGTCTTACATGTAACGGCTCCAGCCCTGCAAGTACCATCTCTGTGGCTGCTTCCGTCTCTTTACTGATGCCCGCCACCGCATCTGTCAAATAAACCACCGAAGCTCCCGCATCGATTAGCGCCATGGCTGTCGACAAAACACAGCACTCCGCCACAACGCCGGTAAGGACAACCGATCCGCATCTTTCAATCGTTTCCGTTACCGCCTTCTTAACTTCGGGGATCTCTAAAGATGAATATGCCGACTTACAGTAAATTGGATATCTCCTTATATCTTCTTCGAAAATATCCATCATCTGATTGGCAAATGGGTCCGAATTAATGGCCGCATTCTCCTGATTGTAAGCTTTCCAGACACCCACCGGTTCTGTCGTTGCCAGAAACTGTGTGAAGATCACATCAAAGGCCTTATCTTCTGCCTCTGCCGGCGCGAAGCCTGTATCATGCATGCTCTCGCCGCTCTGCGTCTGGTGTTTCTGCCTGCCCCCGGCAAATCCCAGCAAATACTTGATCTTCTTTGCTGTATTCTCCGCATTGGGGCAACACCACTCGCCGCCTGCTCCATAGACATTCTGCATATCAATGACTAATAACAAATCTTTTTTCATCTCAGTCCTCACATCAGCACCGCAGCATCCTACGCGCATTCACATCCTTTGTGTATACTGCACACATTCGTGTCTTTTGCGCAATGTCTGCGCACATCTGCGCCTTTACATTCCACGCCTGCACATATATTTACATACATACGTTTACAAGTGTCAAGACACTTGTCGCCTGTTGTGTAATATACGCTCATTACACCAATCTGTCAAGGCAAAGACGCCTGTTCGGTCACTTTTGGACACATTCCGCGGGTCTTGGGCAGTTCCGCAGCCTGAATTATTCTTCCGCGGCTTGCTCCTCTCCCGCCCGGCGCCTGACCTTCCCATGTTTCGGGCATGCATCGCGGCGGTCAAACCCTCTCTCTGCCCAAAACTCCCAAAAAAAGCTTGCAGCCCATGAAATTCTTCTCACGGTTTGCAAGCCCTTGCCTTTTTCTATAAACTTTTCCCTTTTCTGCCCGAAGCCTTTTCTACTCCTTCCACTCCGCCAGTGCGTCCACCACGATCCGTTCTATATCAAGCCTCGTCTTAAGGCATTCTTTCTTGTGGGTTTTTCCTGCCTTAAACATGATTCCGATCAAAAATGAAGACGCCGGCAGCATCCCCTTGATCACGCCTTGCGGCAGAACGTAGTGGGTTCCATGTTCATAAATATGCTTCTCGAACTGACAGTCATGAGTCTTCTTTTCCAACCGCTTTTCCATGCGGTTGATATACATTTCCGTGTCCCACATGGCATCGTCCTTCGCGCCAAAGCAAATCACTTTCCCTTTAATATCCTCTACTTTGATATACTCTGCTTCCGTGAGCGTGTGAGCCTCTTCACTATCTTTAAAAATGCCTCTGCCATACAGCATATTGCCGGTTTCTTTTCCTTCTTTCTTCATGCGGGCAGTCAACGCATCGCCCCGGTCTGTAAAGACAAGATACGGCAGCGCTTCTCCCCGCCAGGTGGCGTAAGATTTCCCCAGCGGCCGCTCCACATTTTTAATAGTCTTGGTCGCCTCCATCAGGAAATCGTTGGGAGTGAAAGCCAGTGTAAGTGTAATATCAGGAATCTTTGACGCCGCCAGAAGTGACAGCATAGCGGTTTGAGATTGCCCACCGATACTAAAGCGCTCTATCCCCTGTTCCTTCATCCAATCAATGGAGCGCTGCACCCAATCGATTGGGTATTCATTAAATTCATGATTATCCTCAGGCATCGGTGCCAGCAGCATTACCGAGATCCCCTGCTGCAAAAACCATTTTGCGGGGCCTTCTGCCATGCGCCCTTCAGCCATCTTATGCACCAATATAAATGCAGACTTGGTGGAATTCTGGCAGGGATACCAGGCGCCATAAAATCCATCCGTTTCAGGTGTAAATATTTTTTTATTCATAGGGAATTTCTCCTTTCACTATAATTTAAGTATATCACGATTACTGCGCTTTTTACATGAAAATGAAAATCTATATCAAAATCGCATATCGCACCCATCACACCCGCTTTTCTTTTTTATAGTAACTTTTGACACTGTGCATGGCAAATGTTACAATGTCCCTATGATCACACACGCATATAACAGGAGGTTTTCAATGAATAAGAATATTATTATTTACGGTGCCGGCAAGATCGGCCGTGGATTTGCGGCTGATATTTTTATGGCCGGCGGCTACAGACCAATTTTTGCAGATACCAGCAAGGAACTGATCGACCAGCTGAATGCACAGGGAAGTTATACGATCATCAAACTTCCCTACGGCGCAAGAGAAGAAATCAAAGTGACCGATTACCAGGCGATGCTGACCTGTGACGAGAGGCTGCCCCAGATTGTCAGCGACGCCGGGCTCATGGCAGTTTCTGTATTTGTGGATGCTTTTGATTCTGTGGCGGAATTTATCGTAAAAGTGATAAAACTTAAATTTGACCAGGGGGATACGTCTCCCTTAAACGTTGTGACATTTGCAAATGTAGATGCCCCGCAGGTCAGACTTATGGCTGCCATCGATAAGAAACTTACCGAGCAGTTACAGGCATTTTCAAAAGAAGTGCTTTCCGTGATCGGAAGTCTGGTGATCTGCGTTGCAGTGCAGCCCACGAAAGAGCAGCTTGAAAAAGACCCGCTGGTTGTGGTGACAGACGGTCATCCGACCCTGCCGGTACAAGATCATTTTCTGGGAGAGCGCCCTGCATCCGACAGACTCACTTTCCATGACAATATCGAGGTATTAGAAAAGCGCAAACTTCACACCTATAACTTAGCCCACGCTTCTATTGCCTACATGGGCTTTGCCAAAGGTTACTCTATCATCGCAGACGCCATCGCGGACCCGGAAATTGAGAGAAATGTGCGAGGTGCGCTTGCGGAAGTGTGCGAGGCCTATGAACGGGCTTATGACATGGATCCTGAGGAAATGAAAGAGCTCATCGACAGCATCATCCTGAAATTTAAGAATACCAATCTGAAAGATACTATCGCCCGGGTGGGCGGCGACCCGATCCGCAAGCTTGGAAGAAATGACCGGGTGATCGGCGCTGCTATATTTACCAGAAACAACGGTGTTTACCCCTATTATCTGATGAAAGTGGCAGCCTGCGGACTGCTCTTTAACCCGGAGGGTGACGCAAAAGCTGCCAAGATTCAGGCAAGCTTAAAAACCAATGGGCTTGATGCCGCCATCCGCACCTACATGGGCCTTCATGAAAAAGATCTGATCTACGGCATTAAAGAACAATACAAAAAGGTGACTGGCGATGAAGCTGTCCCAGAAAATAGTTCCTGCATTCATCTGGAAGATGACATAAAGAAGGTGGAAGTGCTGCACAAGGCCTTTACCACAGGCTTTTTCACAGAGAAAGAATTCCGTGGCTGCGGACAAGGTACTCTGCTCTCTCTGATGCGTCTGACAGGTATCGAAATTAAAGATCTCTTCCGGGCCGGCACCGGTCTATCCGGCGGCATGTCCCTTTGCGGAGACGGTGTGTGCGGAGGCTACTCGGGCGGCATTTTGTTCATGGGATATTTGCGAGGCCGGGATTACGACCGCATGATCGTAGACGGGGATAAAGAAAATCAGTATTTTAACTACGATTGTTCGCAGCGGCTCCACGACCGGTTTGTCGCATGTTACGGAACGCCTATCTGTAAACACATTCATGAAGGGGTGTTTAACGGAGAATATTTCATCCTGCGCACCAAAGCAAGGCGGGATGAGTTCGAAGAAGCAGGGGCACATGCCTATGTTTGCACCAGTGTGGTAGGTCTTGCCACCGCCTGGGTCGCTGAAATCTTAATGGACACCGGATTATATGAATTTTAAAGCTTTGTGAAGGCAGCATTTTTAAGGAGGATACATATATGAAAACGAAAGCAGTCCGTCTGTACGGAGCAAAAGATTTAAGACTGGAAACCTACGAGCTTCCGGCTATCACAGAGGAAGAAATTTTAGTAAAGATCTACACTGACAGTGTGTGTATGTCTACTTATAAAGAAGTAAAACTTGGAACCGCTCACAAACGTGTACCTGGAGATGTGGCAGAAAATCCTATCATCATCGGCCATGAAATGGCGGGAGAGATTGTGGAAGTAGGCAAGCGCTGGATGGAAGACTTTTATCCGGGACAGCGCTTCTCCATCCAGCCGGATATCAACTACCTTGGAAAAGGCTGGGCGCCCGGCTATTCATTTCCTAATTGCGGAGGCGACTGCACCTACTGCATCCTGCCAAAAGAAGTCATGGAAAAGGATTGCCTGATCCCATACGCCGGCGAAGCATTTTATGCCGCTTCCCTGGCAGAGCCTGTGTGCACATTGATCTCTGCTTTCAAAGCCTTTTATCACAGAAGCGCCTATGCCGCTTATGAGCATATCATGGGCTTAAAAGAAGGCGGTAAGATGGCTATTCTTGCCGGCACGGGAGCCATGGGACTTGGGGCCATCGACCTGGCGCTGCACGGTGATAAAAAGCCTTCCCTTCTGGTCGTAACCGGAAGGACACCGAAAAAATTAGAGCGGGCCGCCCGCATTTTTACAGAAGAAGAGGCAAAGAAAAATGGCGTAGAGATCCGCTTTGTCAATACAACCAAAACAGAGGATCCGGTAGCGCTCTTAAAAGAAATCAGCGGTGGCACCGGCTTTGATGATGTCATGGTCATGACGCCGGTAACGGAAGTGATCTCCATGGGCAATCAGATCTTAGGATACGATGGCTGCCTTAACTTCTTCGCAGGACCATCCGACAAGACACTGACCGCGCCCATCAATTTTTACGATATCCACTATCAGTTCACTCACATTTGCGGCACCTCAGGCGCTACTGTACAGGATATGAAAGATGCCCTGCAGTTAGCCGGTGAAGGGCGCATTAACCCATCCGTTATGGTCACACACATTGTGGGAATCGATAACGTGGCTGAGACTACGATCAACCTTTCCGATATTCCAGGCGGAAAGAAACTGTGCTATACTCATTTAAATCTTCCACTCATTGCGTTGGAAGATTTTAAGGAGCTTGGAAAAGATGACTCCCGCTTTGCAGACCTTGATGAAATCTGCGAACGCCACGCAGGGCTTTGGTCGGCAGAAGCTGAAATGTATCTGATGGAACATTTTAAGGAATAATAAAGATAAAGCATAAAGAAACACGATATGGATGCAACGACAGCAAAATTAGATTTGGCAACGAGAGCTGCCATTCTGTATTACAAAGAAGATAAAAATCAAAATGAAGTCGCGAAAGCCCTTGGTATCTCCCGCTCCTATGTCTCACAGCTTTTAAGCCTTGCCAAAGAAGCAGGGATCGTGAAGATCACCATCAACGCAAGAGACTCCTTCAATAAAGAGCAGGAATTTCGTGAATCCTTTGGAATCCGCCAGGTCTACATCATGGAAACAGACAGCAGTGAAGAAACAGCCGCCGGCTTCGGCGCTTTCTGCGCTCCGGAAACGATCCGGCTTTTTAAAAATGCAACGGACATCGGCATCAACATGGGCGCCAGCGTGCGAAAAGCCATTGAAGCCGTTGAAAAAGATGACCTGGGGGAGCATCATGTGAAATCGGTGGTGCAGATCATGGGAAGCAGTGCTCTTAACAAAGCCGCCGGGGCTCTTCCAACTGATCTGGTGGCAAGGACCGGACAGCTTCTTGGCTGTAACACCGTCTATCTGAACGCACCGGGGCTTTTGGAAAGCGAGACTACCAAAGAGCTGCTTTTAAAGGAGCCTGGTATCAAGCAGGCCATGAAAGCATGGGAGCATTTGGACTTAGCGCTCTTAGGAATCGGTGTGGCCGGAAAAGGCGAATTTTTTGAACAGTCGGAAACATTTGTCAATCTGATAAATGGAACCGGCGCCGTAGCAGATATCAATTTGAACCTGCTTTCAGAAAATGGCGAAGAAATCCATGCCTTGGATCCGCACCGCATGAGCATGCCGATCGAGGCACTTCGAAATGTAACCACCAAATGCGCTTACGCTTACGGCGTGGAAAAAGCAGCGGCCATACGGGCCGCCATAAAAGCCGGGCTTGTGGATGTGCTGTTTACCGACAGCATAACTGCAGAGAAGATACTTGAAATGGAAACAGCTCCGACTGCTGACAATAATTAAGCAACGGGAGTGGGTTTGGATGAATTCCAAACTCACTCCCGCTCTACTTTTCTCATGATTTTGCCGCCTTCCCGCTTCAGCCATAGAAGCCTTGTCCTGTAATCAGGCAGCACGTTCTCCACCTCTCGCCAAAATGCCTTCGAGTGGTTCATCTCCAAACGATGGCACAGCTCATGCACCACCACATAGTCGATCACTTCCTCAGGCGTCAGCATCAGAAGCAGGTTGAAATTCAGATTCCCCTTGCTGCTGCAGCTTCCCCACCTGGTCTTCTGACAGCGGATGGCAATACGCCCGTAATCCACACCCATAAGCGTTGCAAAATGAGCGACCCGCGCAGGGATATACACTGCCGCTCTCTTTTTAAGATCCTTCAGTTCTGCACTTGACAGATAATCGATCGGCGTTGCATCTTTTCTCCCATGCCTCGCCTCATTTTCTTTACGCATCTTCCCAAGGGATTTCAAGATCCAGGCTTCTTTCTCCTTTAAAATCCGCTCGATTTCCCGCTCCGACACACCATAAGGCGCCCGCACCGTAACGGAAAGATCTTCTTTTATCTGAATACCGATACTTTTTCTGTTTGATCTGATCAGTTTGTATTTCATATCAGCCGTCTCTACCGCAACACCTTCACCTGGCACACTTCCATGGCCTTAAGGGCATTCTCATGGGTTTGAGGAGACACACCTGCGCAGCAGGAAGCATCTACAATGATCGGCACTTCCGGGAGAAATGCCTTGGCGATCATCACATTGGAGATCACACAGATATCCGTGCACAAGCCGATGACCGTAATGCTTTCAATCTTCTCCTTTTCATCCAGTTCCTTAAGAAACGGGCCAAGGGCAGAAGAACCGAAGGTCACCTTGTCGATAGCCTCTGTCTTTCTAAGGGCCTCTAATTCCTCCCGGATCTCCCAGCCTTTTGTTCCTTGGATGCAATGAGGAACCGGAAGATTTTTGCCCTCCTGGGTCTCCATGTAACCAGCTTCGTGGGTATCCCTTGTAAATAGCACGAGCCCGTCAAATTCTTCTATTTTCTTCTTCACTGCAGGAACGATAGCAACCGCCTCCTTGGTGCCAAGCGCCCCGTCGATGAAATCATTCTGCATGTCAACAACGATTAATATGTTTTGCATGGTGTAAGTCTCCTTATCTTTATATATAGCATTTTACTGCCAAAGTACACTAAAGAGTCAATATACTTTTTATGTTTGCCAAAAATCCATTTAGCATTTCTTCCTATACACACAAATCTATGATTGCATATACATCTTCTTCCGTATAAGCATTATAACCATAATCATGTACGTTTTGATATGCTCTCGCTTTAATATCATCCAGCCGATCCAGCGGAATATTTCCTTCTGTAAATGTAGAAGGCGCTCCAATGTGACGCAGCCATTTCTGCATCTCCTGCCCTGCCGCCTTTGCGGCTTTCTTATCGTCCTCTTCCTGTACCCCGAATATATTACGAGAAAGCTGCGCGTATCTCTCAATGCGTCTTGGAGCCGTATATGTCAGCGCGGCCGGCATAACCATAGCAAGAGAAGCTCCGTGCGGCGTGTCAAACAGCTCGCTCAATGTATGACCCAGTGCATGGAATAGTGCCTCATACTCGCCTATTCCAAGTACACAAAAACCATTCCACGAATTTGTTGCCGCCCACATAAGCTGTGCACGAGCATCCACATCCTGCGGATTTTTCAGCAAGCGCTCCATGCAGAGCATCTGCGTTTTAATAAAACTTTCATCATACATTTCTACCATAGGTACAAATGACTCCTGATGTGAAATATATCCTTCCAACAAATAGGAGCAAATGTCAGCCACAGAATTAGCAGTCTGCCGCATGGGAATCGTCAATGTCAAGAGTGGATCCAACAATGCCACCGCAGGGTATACACTCTGCCCTTCAATTCCGTCTTTTACATGTGTCTCATCGTTGCTGATCACACCGATATTATTCATCTCTGAACTGGTTGCAGGAATCGTGCATACTGCAATAACAGGTAGTGAAGGGAAATCTGTCACATCCGGATGCTCCACAAGCCACCAGATGTCTTTTCCCGAAGCAACCGAAGCCGCTATACACTTGCACTCATCAATAACTGACCCACCGCCAAGTGCTACCAGCACATCCGGTTTGAACTCTTTTGCGATTTTCACACCTTCTCGCGCATGATTTAGAGATGGATTAGATTTCACTCCATAATATTCACAAATTGTGAGATTTTTTTGCAGTAATGGATCCAAAGCCTTGTGCAATAAACCAATCGAATCCACCATCTCTCTGTCATAGCTCACAAACATAACTCTATTGCCAAATGTTTTGGCTATCTCTCCGACTTCTTTAACTCTTCCGCACCCAAAAACTATTTTTGTCGGATTACAATATTCAAACGCTTGCATTTCATGTCTCCTATTTTAGAATTTCCTATCTATCATTGTCTCTTCTCTGTTTTTTTACCAGTTCCTTCGCAACTGCTGCCGCTTCTGTCACTGCGCGGTCTGTAATATCTGCACCCCTGCCACCTTTGGCCTCTGCACGATAGAAACAATACATCACATAATCCAGGGTATCGTCCACATCTTTCTGCTGTAAGCAAATGTTGATGTCAGAAGGTATCTGCTCCTTCTCTTCATCCTGCACAGAAAGCAGATCAATTTCTTTCTGTATATATCTGCGTAGCTCTTTCTCTACAGTCATATGCGCAACCGTTCCCTGAAAGCGGCTCGGATCATGCCACATGGCATTTTTCCCAGTCCTTGACGAAGGCGGTTGCGGATGGGAAGTATAGAAGTCCTGTACAGTTGTTTATTAAGGTAATATAAAAGGAGGAACATCTCATGGATAAAAAAACAAAACGTCGCGAATTGTGGTATAAAATTGCCCTCTGCACAGCCGGATACGGCATGATGTCCGACAATGTAATTTCACCAATGGTAAGAGCCATCAGCTCTGAGTTTTCAACTGCTTCAGAGTTCATGCTCAATATGGTCATTTCAGGAACGGGAATGTTCGCTTTAGTGACCGGACTTCTGACAGGCTTTTTGATGAAAAAAATCCCGAAACGGAAAATCCTGATCGCAGGAACGATCATGTTCACAGTAGGCGGTGTTCTCGGATCATTCTCTCCGTCCATGGAATTTTTGGCATTTACAAGACTCATTGATTCAGCCTCTGACGGAGTGCTGACAGCCGTTACGGCAACTATCATCGTGGAGCACTGGCGATCAGAAAAAGAGCAGGCGCAGATGTTCAGCTTATATAATATGATGAGCAATGTATTTGGTATCATCATGTCACTGGCTGCCGGCTACTTAACAGTCTTTAACTGGAGATACGCCTTTGCCACACACATCGTGACAATCATCTCTCCCATCCTTTGCATTTTATTCGTATACGATGATATGGCGAACTTGGACACAACGCTTGACGGGAAAGTCGCAGAGAAACATGAAGTGGACGAAGTGCAGGCTTACAAAGCTTCTTTCAAATTCCCTATCTTTCTGATCATTGCAATGTTTTTTGCTTTTTGTTTCGTTGAGGCATCGGCTTACATGCCAACTTTCTTAATTGATCTTGTGGTTGAAGAAAAGGCATTTGGCAACTCAGTTGTATCCGGCTGGCTTGGAACAGCACTTACGCTTTCCGGCCTGGTAAGCTATTCTTTCTCAAGTGTGGTTGAGACTAAGATGGGAATGAAGAAATTCGGTATTGCCACATTTGCGGGACTAGGAGTTTCACTTCTTATGTACGGCCTATTGGACAACATCGTGCTGATCGCAATAGCTCAGTTTCTGAATGGATTCTTCGGAAGCTGGCTCTTCCTTCTGTATCAGATGCTGATCGCAAAGCTTGCCGTAAATCGTTCACAAGGCATAATGATGTCCCTGTGCACAAGTTCCGTATATGTAAATGGTTTCATCGCCCCATATTTTCCGTCCTTGTTAAAGGGAATTGGATTCTCCGGGAAGGTATGCCAGTCATCTACTGTTCTCGGTGTGATTGCATTTGTATTTATGATCGGTTATATTTTGCTGTATGCTTACATGGATCGATTTGCTGATGCTCACGGTGGCATTGTGGGAGCAGCAAGTGTAGAATAAATGATATGAAAGTAACCTGAGTTAGAAATTCTTAGACAGGAGTGCAAGAAAATGAAAGAGAAGCTAAAACCCGGTCATGTCCAGTTGACAGCAATTTTAATCGCCATTGCTAATATTTTCACTGGCTTTGCTACGCCTGTAGCCAATAGCTATACGGTCTACAGCTGGACAGATCTCAATGGATTGGATCAGAATCTATATGCAAAATGTATGTCTGGAGTCGGTGTCCTTTTAACCATCATTGCTATTGTCAGTGGCGTTATTGTAACTAAAACCAGGACCAGATGGGGACAGAACAGACCTTGGCTTGCTATCCTGCCTCCAGTCTGTATGGTCGGCGGTATTCTTACATTTTCTGGGCTTGGTCAAACAGCAATGCAAAAAGCCGCCGTTCTTTGTGTAGCTTATATTCTTGCGTTTGGAACAAATGATCTTATCACAGCTGCAAGAACTGCACTGTATGGACAGATTGCAGGAGACAATTACGAAGCAAGAACTATGTATGTATCCTACCACTGGCTCGGTACAAATATCGGAATGTTGGTAGCTGGCGGTGTCACGCTAAGCTTGGTGACATACTTTGGCAAGTCAAATGAACAAATGGGTTTCGTGATCACGGAGCTTATCATGACAGTTCTCGTCTTATTTGGATATGGAATTCTTCTTTATATGGGACGCAATGTAGATAAAGATAATCGCCACATTGCACATGAGACGAATAATGAATCCGAGAGAAATGATGTCCCCATAAGGGAAATGCTTAAAGCCATTTTCACAAACCGCTGTATTCTCAGCTGCATTACAAGTGATATTTTCCGTTTCACCGGTTATTACGTGCTTTTTGGACTTATGGTTTATCAATGCACCTATGTTTTTGATGATATGGCTGCTATGACACTGGTGCTTACTATTTCAGGATTCAGTTGTGTTGCAGGAAATTATCTGGCACCGTTTGCAGTAAAAAAGATTGGCGGTCGGAAAAAGAATATGGATGTTTTTGGCGCTTTAATGACATTGTCAGCTGTATTAATGGGCTTCTTTGGCCAGACAAAATGGGGATTTATATTCTTCCTGTCAGTGGCATTTTTCTTCATGAGTTTCATAGATTCTGTGGACTACGCCATGTACCTGGATGCAGGAGAATTTCAACTGTATAAGACAGGCAAGGATGTGCGTCCATTCTTTATATCTATGTACGGACTGGCCGTTAAGCTATGTGATGTGCTGACTCCAATCTTTATTGGATTGGCTTTGAATGGCATTTCCTATAAAGCCGGTATGACCCTGGACTCCATCGGGAAAACAAAACTCACATGGTTCACAGCCCTGTCGATCATTATCGGTTACGGAGCGCCGCTTCTCATTATGCGGTTCCACCCGGTTTCAGACAAAGAAATGGAACGAATTGCCATCGAAAATGCTAAAGCTGATAACTAAATTTAACTCACAAAAAAGTCCATCATTACGATGGACTTTTTTAGGGAAGGTGAGGGAAGGAAATATGAATTATATTAATCCTTCGGTTAATGGAAAACTTTTAGGTGAAAAGTACTACTGTTTTCTAAATTGACCTTACACCTAAAGTGTGGTTGAGAGTCAACCTCAAAATAAAAAGTTTTCCAGAACTTTAGCCACACCATCATCATCATTGGATTCTGCTATTATATCCGCGATTTCAATTACCTTCTCTTCTGAGTTGGACATCGCCACACCGATACCTGCTGCCCTTAGCATACTGATATCATTTAGTCCGTCGCCAAAAGCAATCGTGTTCTGTATATCAATATCCAGATATTCCGCCAGATGAATCAGCGCATTTCCTTTGTTGGCATCTTTGTGGTTAAATTCCATATTCTGTCTGGATGCCGCGGAGATTGCAAGATCTGAATACGCTTCTTCAGAAAATTTTTGAAAGAGGATTTTCCTAAGCTCTTGATCTTTCAGATACGTGATAATTTTCTGTACATTTTCCCCTTTATTCAAAAGGAAACTTTTTAGTTCAGGAACAGAACGACTGATTTTGAGAACGAAATTATATTGCCCACTCTCTGATAAATAATCTGATAACGTATCTCTGAAATTCATTCCTAACCAGGCCTGATTATCCATATAGCAATTGTATGCAACCGGATAATCATCTAAAATTTTCATGATTTCAACAGCCCGGTTCAAGGGAATATTTGTTGCAGATATCACTTTATCATTGGTAACATCATATACCTGCGCTCCATTGATTGTAATTGCATAATGGATAAATGGAAGAGACTTTATGATTTCGGGCATGGCAGAATAATAACGCCCCGTTGAAGGGACTATTTCTATCCCCTGCTTTGCCGCCTGCTCTAAAGCATTATAATTTCTAATTGAAAGTTGCTTTTGGGAATCTAGCAATGTACCATCAAGATCCATTGCAACGATTTTTATATTTTGCATTTTAAACCTCCGATTCTAATTATTAAGGGACCATAGATAGTTCCATAGTCCCTTAACAAAAATAGGATTCAATTGCTAAAAAGAAAAATTATTGTCATTTAAAGAATCGGGTCCTGGAACAACTTCTCCGGCATACGTATCTGTACGCATCCACCATCTACACAAAGTGTATCACCTGTAATTCCATCTGCCCCATCGCCGGAAAGGAATACAACAGCTGGCGCTATCTGTGCTGCTGTATTCAATTCGGGCAATGCACTCATTTTTCGGAAACTTTCCAGAATTTTTTCCGGTCTACTCTCATGATTTGTAACGGTAGTCCCCGGTGCAACTGCATTAACACAGATTCCATATTGACCAAGTTCCAAGGCCATACATCTTGTCAAATTTACAATTGCCGCCTTGGCCGTACAGTATACGCTCATGCCATTTTCACCATAATAAGCAGCTGTTGAAGCGATATGTACGATTTTTCCCTTTCTTCCATCCTCAACCATGCTTTTTGCAACAGCCTGAGAAAGGAAAAACACGGATTCGATGTAGTCATTAAATCCTTTGCGATAGTTTTCTCTGGTCACATTTAAAAACGGTTCATTGGTCCACCATGCTGCATTGTTAACAAGAATATCAATTCCACCAAAAGCTTCTTTCGCTTTTTCTACCACTTCCTGTGGCGCTGTCTCAGTATAGAGGTCGCACAGCAATGGTTTGGCACAGCCACCAGCCTCAGAGATTTCCTGCACAATGCTATTGCATCTTTCAACATTTCTGCCGGCAACCAGGACCTTGGCTCCTTCTTTCGCAAACAGTTTTGCGATTTCATATCCAATTCCACTTGTACTTCCTGTCACAAGTGCTACTTTTCCTTTAACTCCGTTCATAACATCCTCCTTTAAATCATAAGTGCTTTATTATTTAGTCGTTCCCCGACAGCTCCTCCCGGATGAATCACAGCAAAATCCGCAGCATGATATTCCATCTCCTCAAGCATCGCCGTATGAAGGGAATGAAAAACCATACTAAGTGCTGTCGTGCTGGTTGTTCCATGCATATTATAGGGATCAGTTTCTCTGGTAACAAATTGTTTTAAAACAACATCCGCGCCTAGTGCTAGTGGTGATTCAAGATTTTCTGTAACTGTGATCACATGCACTTTGTTCTTTTTACAAATGTCAAGAATGGGGATAAGTTCTCCGGTTTTTCCACCGCGAGAAGCAAATACCATAACATCCCCTTCTTTTAGGAATCCTGTTCCCCCATGTACTGCCAAAGATGTAGATATATATTTTGCAGGTCTGCCAATACAACACAATAAGTGGGAGAAATGCTCACAGATCACACCTGAATGTCCGCAGCCACAAGTACCGATGCGTGGCGCATTCACGAGCAATTCAACAGCCTTTTCATAAGCATCCTCATCAATATAGTCCATCATCTTCAGAATATTGTCTGCCTCTATCCTGTATGCTTCTTTGATAACTTCTAATGTACGGGTTTTCATATCTACTCCAATCAATCCCACTTTATTCAATCGTTCTTAATTCTAAAATTCTCTTGGGAATATCATCTGCACCAAATATCCCCGAACCAGCAACTAAAACATTAGCCCCTGCTTGTTTTGCGGCCGGAGCTGTTTTCAGATTGATTCCTCCGTCAACTTCCAACTCACATTTTTTCCCACTTTCGTCTATGTATTTTCTTACCTTTTTAATCTTTTCCAATATCTCCCACATAAAGGGTTGTCCTTCAATACCCGGCTCCATACACATTACAAGGACCATATCAATCTGATTTAAATAGGGCAATATTTCTTCTGCTTGCGTCTCCGGTTTCAATACGATCCCGGCGCGCTTTCCATTCTCATGGATTTTCTGAAGTGCGAGAAACGTATTTTCCGATGTGTCAGATTCTAAGTGAATTGTTATCATATCTGCGCCCGCTTCCGCAAATTCCTCCACATACCGTAGCGGCCTTTCAACCATCATGTGAATATCCAGCGGAATATCTGTAATTCTATGCAATGCTTTGACGATTGGAAAACCCATGGCAATATTGGGGACAAACATCCCATCCATGATGTCTACATGAATATAATCGGCATCCTGAATCTTTGTGACTTCCGCTCTTATATCACTAAAATCCGCAGCCAAAATGGAAGGTGCTATTTTTGTCATAATACTAAACTCCATTCTTTTTGTTTCGATCCACGATTTTTCTCATATTCTTTATGCTTTTATCATATTTTCCGCCACTCTGCGCCACCAAAGTCAGATATAATGTATCCATAATCAACTGCTCTGCTGCACGCCTTCCCGCAATATCCCTTCCTATCGAAAAATCAAAAGTAGCCACGTATAAATCTATGTCTATATATTGAATAAGCGAGGACTTCTCAAATCTGGTTATACAGATTGTTGTTGCCCCATTTTCTTTGGCCGTTCGTATTGCATTGTTTACATTAAATGATTCACCCTCGTACGAGATGGCAATAGCCACATCTCCTTGCCTCATATTGCCAGCTTCCAGCAATTGCACAACCGGGTCCACCGGACAAGAACAAGGAATCCCCAATTTCGAAAACTTAAAAAAGGAGATTAATCCAACGGAGGCTGCATCCCCAGCGCCAAAAAAATGAATCGATTTTGCGTTTTTTATAGCTTCAAGCGCTTTTTCCATATTCGGCGTTGCAAGATTCACTGTATCAGTCAAAACCTGAACATTACTCGCACACACTTTTTTCAAAATATCATAGACAGAATCTCCCGGAACAATATCCTCTATCGGTGCTATTTCAGAATTCTCTAATGCGCTCTTCAAAGCTTCCTTAAACGTAAGATATTTATCATAACCCATTCTTTTACAAAAACGAACAATAGCTCCGTCATTGCTGTCAATCGTGCGTCCAAACTTTTGCAACGACATTTCACAGACTTGCTCTGGATTATTAAGGACTGCTTTCGCTACATTCCGCTCAGCCCTAGGAAGAGAGTCTTTTATGAATCTAATCTCAGCTAACAGATCGCCCACGTTCCCACACTCCTATTTAAAATTTAAGAGATTAAAGATTTTTCCATAAGGATTTCAACAACCCAAGACGTTGCTATTCCGACAACTGTCGTACATACCACAGTATGTGCTCCAGCATCTTCGAATTCGTTTCTTCTTGGTTTTGTCCTGAGGATATAATGCTCACCATTAAACATCCCTTCATGGATTTTCATACAGATCGGACTTCCAAAACAATCTATAAACCGATCGTGCAACATTTGAGAACATTCATAAGCAAAATATTGATTCTCCTTATCTCCATCGATTGGAATCCGGTCAAAATCCCGACCGCGAAGATAGCTCATAAACATCAGGCCCCCTGAATACCCGCCACAAACGCCATCTCCGCACAAAGACATGCCACCGGAAAACCCGGTTGCAGCACGAAACAGTTCTTTATTATCAATACCTGTACTCTCCCGCAATGCATTCAGCACGCCTTGCGCACAGCCACGATACTGTTTCTCCGATTTAAATCCAATCTCGTAAGCATTTCTGATTTTCTTTACCTTTTCTGTGTCTTCCGCAACAAAGCCACCATTAGCTCTCATAAAATGCCTTTTAATGTGATAGATTAAATCCGGCTCAAAATAGCCTGTATAGTGCCTGATTGTCTCCCTAATTCCATTCTCCAATGTGTATCTGCGTATCTCTTCCGCTTCTTTATCAGAACTGTCCTGATAGGCAAAGACCGCAGCGATGACCTTGGTGATATAATATGGATAAATACCTTGATTTCTTATAAATAAGGCCGCCTTTATAAGAGATGCCTCTGAAGAAATTTTCATAACTGGGCATTTGCAGATTGATAAAAGCGGCTCCTCATCTGCAATGAATTCTTTCTTCATAATTTCTATTGTGGAAAGTTTTTCTCTTTCCCCACGCATTTCCATATATGCAGAACGAATTTCCTCATCCACCCCCATCAGCACATCAAAAATTGCCTTGTCCTTTACAGCATCCTCTAAAGTCATATGACCTTTCGCGATTCCAAGGTATGCTAAACACTCCTTGAAAATTTTCCTTTCGTCAAGCTCACACACTTTTAACATAATTTTCTCGTTTTATCCTTTCATCGCATGATATAGATTGAATCCACCGGAAACAGATACACAGTCATAACCCTTTTGTGTAAGGATTCTGTACGCGATATAGCTTCTCAGCCCTGCCGCACACATAACGAAGACTTTCTTATCTTTCGGGACCTCATCCAATCGATCTCTAAGTTCATCCAGAGGAATCAAAATACTGCCTTCCACATGTCCGGCATCGTATTCTTTCTGTTTACGTACATCAAGAAGCACTTCTTTTTGGGGATCGATTTTGTCAATATCGTAATAATAGCAAATCTTTATATTTCCTTCCAGAACATTTTCTGCCGCATACGCCACCATATTTACCGGATCTTTTGCGGAACCGTATGGCGGAGCATAACAAAGCTCTAATTCCGTCAAATCATAAACCGTCATATGCGCACGGATAGCTGTTGCAATAATATCTATCCGCTTGTCCACACCGGCGCCGCCAAACGCCTGTGCTCCCAATACTTTCCCGGAATCCTTGTCAAAAATCAGTTTTATCCAGATATTTTCTGCCCCTGGATAATATCCCGCATGAGATTTTACAGGAACATATACCTTTTCATAATTTTCTGCTTGTTTTTCATTCAATCCGGTCATGGCAAATGTTTTGCCACATATTTTAAGCACTGAACTGCCTTGTGTCCCTTTGTACGTTGTGTTTTTTCCCGCTATCTGGTCAGCCGCGATTCTTCCTTGCTTGTTTGCCGGCCCCGCCAACGGAATGTGCACGGATTTTCCATTAACAAAATGCTTTATCTTGACCGCATCACCTACTGCATATACGTGCGGAACATTAGTTTGCATTGTCTCATCTACGAGAATGGCACCACGTTCATCTAATGTGATACCGGAACCTGCAAGAAAAGATGTAGATGGTCTGACACCGATGGCACAGATTACAAAATCTGTTTTGTATTCTGCCTTATCAGTAACTACCCTGATTGCATCTGTCTCGCTTTTAACCTCCGATACTGCCTCACCAAGATGCAAATGGATTCCATTCTTTATCATTTCTTTAGCTGCAAATGTCGCCATGTCCCAGTCAGCACTTGCAATAATATGGTCTGAAAGTTCAATCAGATCAACTGTGACACCAATGGCATTTAAATTTTCTGCCACCTCAAGACCAATAAATCCACCGCCAATTACAACGGCTTTCTTTGCTTCATTTGCCTCAATCAATGCGATGATATCGTCCATATCCGGAATATCATTCAATGTAAAAAATCTTCGATCATTTTTATCTTCGACAAATCCAGGGATAACTGGAGATGCACCTGGCGCAAGAATCAAATTGTCATATGTCTCTGCATAGACGGAACCATCCAAATGATTTTTCACTGTCAATTCTTTTGTCTTGATATCTATAGCAGTTACTTCATGATTCACCCTCACATCAACGCGAAAACGCTCATAAAATGCCTTTGGTGTCTGTACCAACAACTTGTCATGACTCTTTATTACTCCGCCAATATGATACGGAAGTCCGCAATTTGCATAGGAAATATAATTTCCCTTTTCAAACATGATAATATCGTCTTCCTCATTTAATCTTCGAAGTCTGGCTGCTGCCGATGCACCACCGGCAACACCTCCAACAATAACATTTTTCATCTTCTGCTTTTTATACCTCGATTCCTTCGACTAGTTAAATTTTTTCTCAACCAGATCCTGATACTCATCCCATACGCCATCAAGCGCTTTTACTGTATTCTCGTATACATTAAATTTTTTATCATAGATTTTTTTCTTTGCCGTGTCCGGCGTATAAATGGCATCTACCCGAGTCATATTCTCCACTGCACTCTCAACACTATCATAGTATTCAGAAGCCACTGCTGAGGCAATCGAACATCAAGCCGAACAGGAGACGTTCAGGGTTAAGGTTACACGTGCAGGGCCCTTAACAGAGGAAATTAGAGGGCCCAAAGCGGCGGAGTTGTT
>R04__coassemble_102_pt1 | contig 30603 bp, 25 predicted proteins | sample R04__metabat2_low_PE_051 | metagenome-assembled genome bin R04
TGAAAATTCAAAAAGAATTTTTCAGGGATGTTGTCTGTTGTTTAATTATCAAGGTTCTTTTTGCTGCCGTTCTCGCGACAGCTATATTAGAATAACACTTTGATTTTGCACTGTCAACACCAAATCGGGGATTTTTTTTGGTTTTTTTTATTTTGTCAAACATTGACGAATCATACAATTTAGTTGCGAATTATTTGTGCATTTTAACCCGGATTATCCATTATTTTCATTTTGGGACAGGGCAACTTCCAATTTGGGACACCCCATCTTTCAATTGGGGACGTACACTTTTTCAAAAAGTGTACGTCCCCAATTGAATGTACGTCCCCAATTAAAATTTCTCCGTTTGAAGCTTAGCCCACTCCAGATACTGTTCTTTGGAGTTTTGTTTAAATTCATATGTGACATAGATTGGAGCGATGGTATCCATAACTTCTCTTATGCCCGAGTCTAAAAATGGTCTGTGCCAATCCACTTTCTGGGCATGTTCATAGGTGAGCCGGTATTTTTCATAGAAGGGGAGTTTATCAAAATTTTGAAACCATTTCTCTTTCTCCCACTCCCTTCCTCTGACGTATTCACCGGAGAGGGAATACTGCAGATGCATTCCTTTAAAATAGGATCCAAGCCCTGCCTTTTCATGGTCATGATACATTTTTAGCAGATACATACAGGCTTCCGCTCCGCTTTTCAAATCCGGATTGGTATTCAGATAGTGTCCCGTATCCAGCATGATTCCTTTTTTCTTATAATGGATTCCGTCCAGCAGACGCTTTGTGAGCGTAGGATTTTTCAGATTCAATCCGGTCCACCACAGATTTTCCATCAGGAATTCAAACTCGTAACCGGAATCATCCAAGAGAAGATTGATGACTTCTATTGCAGCATCGATCACTTCTTCGTCTGAATATTTGCACCGAAAGGAAAAGCATTCCGCCGGAGCGGATTCACTGACATGGAAGACCACATACTTTGCTCCCACAGATTTTGCATACGAAAGGTCCTGACGCACCCGGGCTACATATGCATCTTTTGTCTCTCCTCCAAAGTATTCGATCCATTGCTCCCTGCTGTCAAATATCCGGTTCAGCTCTTTATAATCTCGTTTCCAGAAATCCATCCAGAACAAATGAAAGAATAAATGCACTCCATTTATCATATCCTTCCCGATCATAGGATCGATTGGCTCGTCACAGTGGATCACTTCCAGGCCATTGAGGCCTCCACTCCTATAGTATGCTTCCAGCTCATCCCGTCCTGAGAACTGCCTGAACATGCCTGTAAACAGCGGAAAATTCATGGAGCGATATAAAACTTTCTCTGTCATACCTTTCCTCACAATCCTACTCCTGTTCGATCAGACCGTACTTATGCTTAATGCGTTCTAATTTCTCCAGCAAAGGCCGGCTTAGTACCAGCAGAAAAAATACAGTGGAAGCCGCATGCACAAGATCCACCGGCAGACCTGAGATATAGAACGCCAGAACGCTGGCTACAGTCAGGCGTCCGTACGACATAAGGACACTGGCCGGATTCATGATGCCGCCAAAGATGAAGATTACACTTAAAAAGCCGTAAATACACAATGGAAGCTTTTTCGCTTTGAGGATTCCTTTCTGAAAAAGTACTCCTGCCAGGAAGCCGATCAGACCATAGGCAAACATCTGCCACGGGGTCCACGGTCCCTGCCCCATAAACATATTGGACACCATGATAATAAAGCATCCCACCAAAAAGCCAGCCTCTCCTCCAAAGGACACCCCTGTCAGGATTACGATTGCTGCAATAGGCTTAAAATTCGGCACCATAAAAAAGACTGCCCGCCCCGCAACGCCAATGGCTGCCAGCACCGCAATCACCATCATTTCTCTCGGTTTAGGCTTTCGCCCTTCAAATACCATAAAAAACGGCACCATGGCAAAGAAGATGATCAGAAGCCCGAATAACAGATAGTTCTGGCCGTGAAAGATCGCCACAGAAAGATATAGAATGGGCGGAACCAGCAAAAGCATCATAAGAAGGCTTACGATTGTTCGCTTCTCCACCCTTCCTTTGTGGATTGGGCTTATATAAACCGCCCCTCTATCCACCAGGTAGGCACTGTAATCCTCGAAGGTCTCATCTGCAGGATTTTGATCTTTTGCAGCATTTCCCCCATCGATTGCCTGTTCTGCCTTTGTCTCAGGCCCGCTTCCTGCCACATTTTCGCCCCAATATTCATTTATAAATTGATCTACAGCACTTTCTTTAAGCAAGAGACTACATCCTTTCCATTGATTGCCTCAGGGAAAATATGGCGGGCCATCCGGTTGGCCGCCGTAGTGTAAAAACTGTTACCGGCGAAGAATTCATTGGTTTTCTGGCAAGTCACGATATTGCCGCCAAAGAAGAATCCAACCCGGTCCGCATGCTCAGCTACAAACTCCACATCATGCGAGATCATGAAAATGGTGATACCGTGAGCCTGCAGTTTCCTTAAAATCTGCCCGAATTCTTCTTTAAATTCGCCGTCCATTCCTTTGGTCGGCTCATCCATCATCAAGATTTTCGGGCGCAGCAAAAGCACTTTTGCAAGGGCCAGTTTTTGCTGTTCACCGCCACTTAGGTCATAAGGGTGGCGCTCCATCAAATGCTCGATTCCGCACAGGTTTGCAATACCTGCGATTGCCCGGCTCTTCTCCATTGATGCGCTGTATTCCTCAGACGGTTTTTCTGCCAAACCGCCGATAATAGAATATAAATCTTCTTTCACCGTCTTTTTTATAAACATACTTTGGGGCGATTGAGGCAAAACGCCTAAGATGCCCCTATAGAGATCTTTATCCGAATAAGACCGGATATCCTTCCCATCAATAAGGATTTTTCCTCTGTATGGCTGGCGAACTCTTGACAGAAGCGAAAGAGTGGTGCTCTTGCCGGTTCCGTTTCCGCCCACAACGGCGTAAAACTCCCCTTGTTTTACAGACATATTGAGGTCGGAGACCACATCTCTTCCGTCCCGCTCATAGCGAAACCATACATCTTTTACAAAGATGGCACACTCCTCTTTCTTAAGGGGCTCATCTTGGGAAGGTGTCGGCTTCTCATGCGCCAAAATCTCATGCCCCATAGTCAGTTCACTCATCCACCTTCTACCCTGGCTGATGGTCAGCGGGCAGGGTAGCTCATTATCGATCTTTGCATATATCTGCATAGGCACAGGCATAGACAAAAACATGCCATGATTCATTTTTTTCAATTCCCGTCCGATTTCTTCCGGAGCTCCGCTTGCGATCAATCGTCCCTCATCCATAACAAATACTTTGTCCGCATAAGGGATCACGTCCTGCAGACGGTGTTCAGTCAGGATCACGGTTGTGCCCACATCGCGGTTTATCTTGCGCACGGTCTCAAGAAAATCCGAGGCCGCGATAGGGTCAAGCTGAGATGTGGGTTCATCTAAGATTAAGATTTTCGGGTGCATAGCCATTACTGAAGCCAGATTCAGCAACTGTTTCTGACCACCGGAAAGGGAGGACACATCCTTGTTCACCCACTCCTGGATGCCAAAATAGCTGGACATTTCCGCCACCCGAAGGCGGATCGTCTGATTGTCATATCCCAGGCTCTCCAAACCAAAGGCCAGCTCATGCCATACTTTGTCCGTCACCACCTGGTTGTCCGGATTCTGCAGCACAAATCCAATCTCCTCTGTCTGCATGCGAAGACTGACCTCATCCACTAAAATTCCCTGGTAGCGGATTTCCCCCGTCTTTCTTCCGTGAGGCGCAAGGACCGATTTTAAATTGCGAAGAATTGTACTCTTGCCACAGCCGCTCTTGCCGCAGACCACGTTAAAGGTACCCGGTTCAAATTCCATATTCAGTTCATGCAGCGTATTTTCTTCTGCATTTGGATAGGCAAAGCTAAAATTCTTAACGCTCAACCGGCTCATATTCCACACCTCCTTTATCCGCAGTCATTTTCACAATCCCATACTCAAAATCCGTCCAGCCTGTTGCTTCGTTCGGATTATCATCCAGTTCTTCATAAATCGCCCTGTAGGTGGTCTCCGCAGTCTTTCCCACCCGGTTTCTGCTACGTTCCATGGACGCATGTTCATAAAGCGACAGTCCAAGCGGCAAGAAGCAAAGAATTCCAAATGCCACATAGGATAGGATTGCAAGCCCAACGGAACAAGCCACGTCTGCTTTCACCCCCATCACTGTAAAGCCAGCCAGGATGATCCGCGGGTTATAAGACGCATAACAGGCTCCCTCCACGCAGCCATACCCGAAGATTCCTGTAAGCGCAGCCATCAGAAAAAGCAGCAGCTTATCCCGTGTGGTGACCCGGTAAATGGAGTAGGCACTCCGTCCCGGCAATCCGTATCCGCGGCTTCGCATGGAATCCGCCGTCTCGATGGCATTTTCAAGGGCCCAGGTCACCAGGATGGAAATGATATTCAAACCGTATCTTATTTTCTTCGTTTTCTTTCCATTGCTCACATCCATCCCCAGACACTTCTGCCCGTTGCGGATGGTGGTGGTCTGCGCTATAAACCTGGGCACGAAACGAAGCACCATGGAAAGGATCAGGGAAATAGCCGGAACGATACGCCCAAACAGATAGACGAATTTATCCGTAGTCATGATCTTATTAAAGCAGGAAAACCACTGGATCATAATGAACAGGCAAGACCCCAATACAACGCCATAGACCATAGCTTCCAATGTCACCCAGTTGCCACTGCTCTCAATGTAGTAAAGCGGCGTCACGCCATAGTGGTTAAACAAGGGATTTAAAAGCGCCACAAGAATAAGTGTCGGCAATGTCAGCAAAAAAGTCTGCTTCAATGTCCGCCTTGCACCGTTTAAAAAAATGCCATAGCCAAGCGCACCTGCAAACGAAAGTGCAAGAAGCAGCGGGTGCTGCACAAACATGGTGACCCCAAACACGATCACAAAATATATGAAATTGACAAGCGGATGGCTCCGCGAAAATGCATCTTCCATAATAAATCTCTCATACTACCGGAAGGAGTGAAACCTTCTGCGATTCGTTTTGTAGCAAAAGTGGGGTAAAACCCACTCTCTGATTTTACCCCACTTACTTTACTTATGCAATTTTATCTTCATCTAAAGCAGTCGTCCGCAAAAACGTCTGGCTAAAATTGCTTATCAATCCCATTTATTTAGTCTTAACAGCCTTCTTAGCTGACCATGCTGAATAAACAACTCCTGAAGAAGTCTTCTTATAAGTTCTGATTCTTACATAGTAGGTCTTCTTAGCTTTCAGTCCTGTGATCACCTTAGAAACAGTAGCATTCTTTGTTACATTTACAGTCTTGTTGCCTGAGGCAAACTTAGAGCTTGTAGAATACTGAATCTGGTAGCCGGTTGTCTGTGTAGCCTGCTTAGCCCACTTAACTGTAAATCTCTTGGAACCTGCTGCCACTGACTTTAATGATGTAGCCTTCGGTACAATAGTAAATGTCTTGGAAACTGTTCCTGTGTAGTTGCCCTTGAAAGTGATCTTAACGGTATACTTACCGGCAGCTTTTGCTGTTGGCATAGTCACGTCATAATCCACACCTTCTGTAAGCTGCTCACCTTCACTATCTGCCACTTTCACTGTCGGAGCGATTGTCTTTCCGGAATATACATAGCTGGTCTTATCTAATGTAATATTTGCAACGTGCCAGATTGTTTCCTCGCTTCCAGCCTTCTCCTCACCACATCTTGTACATACATCCACGCTTCTTCCATCTGTGGTTGCTGTAGCAGGTGTTATCTCTGTCTCATAGTTGTGGCCAAGTGCACGAAGAGTAATTGATCTTGTCTCATCTGATGTTCCACAGAATGAACAGTGTACAGTTGCAACTCCTGTATTCTCGCAGGTTGCCATTTCATCGATGCTGTAATATGCATCTGCATATGAGTGGTTACAAGAGATGGTAAGAGTTGGCTGATTGCTCCAGGTGTACCACTGATCCGTTCCCTTTGATGGATTTGCCTCCCAGGACCCACTCTTGACAAATGCGCGATAAGTAGTAACCGGGATAGCTGTATTTACCAAATCCTTCGGAAGCTCTATTACATAAGCGACAGAGTGTCCGTTTGTTCCTGCAAATTTTGTTCCCTCGATTGCAGCGGCTTCTTTCTCTTCTTCGGCTGCAGTCTGCTCAAGAAGCGCAATCTTAGGCTCAGCACTGGTCGAATTGCCATGGAATGTAAATGCAACAACTAAAGTTTTGTCATCTTTTACATACACACCGCCAGCCTCAAATCCTGCCATGCCAAGGCTAAATGTCATATTAACATCAGCTACATCCATCGATACGAACTGGATCGCATAAAGGAGAGCACCGTCTGAATAATCTGAGTTATAAGTATTCTGAACCTGGATGATATCGTTAACGCCATCAGCGTTAGAATCTATTTTTACGGTCTTAGTTTTTGATCCTGCTATATAATCTTCGTACCATCCTTCAAGATAGGTTTCTCCATCTACATCATAATTGTAAGCCAGTCTGTTGTATGCAAATGTAAGATCTACTGTTGTTGCATCTGCCGGTACCATTACTTTGTAGAGATCTACGGTTGTTGATACTCCATTATAATCTGTGTATGTATATCCATCTTTAACGGTAGATGATATCGGATATGTATATCCATTAACTTCTGCTGTAAATGTCTGATCTGTCGAATCCTTCTCTTCAAATGTGATCGCATAGATCAGTTCGCCGCCGGTATAGTCTGCATTGTAAGTATTCTGAACCTGAATGATATCAAATTCGCCATCGTTGTTTGCATCTGTCTTGACAGTAACTTCCTTAGCACCTTTTGTGTAATCGCTTACCCAGCCTGCCAGGTAGTTCTCATCTACATTGGCCTCAGAGCCGTTGCTCTTGTAGTTATATACAAGTCTCTCATACAGGAATGTGAGATCTACAGACTCGGTTCCTTCCGGTACCTGAACCGTGTAGAGCGTTCCAGTGTAAGTGCCGCCGTAACCGGCATATGAATATCCGTTTTCAACCTTATCAATCACCGGAAGTGTAAGGTCTCCTGCTTTTGCCGTAAAGGTCTCATCGGTGGTATTTTTCTCTGTACCTTTCTGCACAAGAGAAATCTGATACATATATCCATTGTCGCTCAGATCATATGCGCAATAGATAGACGAACTTGTTGACAATGTAAATACCAAATCATCATTGTCATCTGCATCTACGGTACTGTAGTTGGAGTCCTCCATGTCCATTATCATGATTCCATCTTCGTAGCTGCTGTCAAATGTTACAGTGATGGATGTGGTTCCTTCTTCGTATACGATCTTGTATGCTGCAGTATAACCCTGAACATCCGCCTCTTTAGACAAAGTTCCGGTGCTTACGCTGAATGGGTAGGTCGCATCCTCTGCAACTTCCTCTGCATCTGCAGTGATCTCCGTTGTTTTCTGAGCCTCCACTTCCTCCGTTTTTGGCTCTTCGGTCTCCTCAGAAACTTTCGTATCCTCGGTAACTTCTGTTTCGTCAACCACTTCTAAAGCTGTCTGTTCAGTATCCACGTCAATCTCTTCCGCCTGTACATTCATCGGCAAAACAGTCAGGATCATCGCCAAAGCAAGAAGCGTTGCTAATGCTTTTGATAATCGTTTCTTCATTCTTTTTTCCTCCTTACTATTTCAACATGAACCATTCATGTTAAACCCATGTTACAGATCCGATCCCAATGTGCAGGTATACTCCCAGCTGATCACATCTCCGTCGGATACTTTATACTCGGCACAGCCGTAGTTCGGCGCCCAGCCGTTGACTTTATACATCCAGCCGGAACTTTCGCCGCAATCGAATTCATACAGCTGGTTGATACCACTGACGTAATAACTTCCATAGACCGGTGTGTACTCCGATTCCATCTGAATACCGGTAGCCTTGCACACAGCTTTCAGCACATCAAACACCGTGTCACCGTTTGAGATTTCCACAGTCGTCTTCTTTAAGATCCAACCGTTATCCGGCACAAAATCTGCCTTGGCTGAATCCAGTTTATCCATATTGCTAAGGATCGACTTGCAGGAAATGGAAATGGTGCAGGTCATAGTGCCGGATTTTCCGGATTTCTTAGAGCCCCCGGACTTCTTGGAAGTCGAAGAATCTGTGTCTGTCTGATCATCGCTGCTATCGGAAACAGAATCCTCCTCATCCGCGTCTATCGTGGTACTTTTCGTGGAGCCCCCAAGCACATAGAAGGTGCCACCGGTTTTCGGAACGGTAAAGGAAATTTCTGAGACTTCCTCTCCCGCATCGCTCTCTACCGTTTCAATGACCGCATCAGAGAGCTGATAGAGCTCGTCCTCTTCATAAATGCAATACAGCACCTTGTCTGCTTCCCATTTTTCAGGTAACGTAAGGGTCAGTGTGGGGGGTGCCGCAAGCTCCATATCTGCGATAGTCACACCGATTCCGTAAGGGGCCTCATTGGCTGCCTCCTGTACTTCTTCTGTGTCTGCGTCAAAGGAAAGCTTTAAATTCTGCTCTACCGGATTTAACAGCTTGCTTCCGTCATAAGCCCAGTCATAAGCAATATCATCCGCCTCTCCGACAAAATGCCAGATACCTTCTTGTCCTGCGATGGTTGCCATCTGCTCCGCTGTGATGATTCCGTCTTCCGGTATTTCTGTGATTTCCTCCAAAGGATCCCCCGAAGGCTCTACTGCCCCCGGAACAGTTGTGGTGGATTCATCTGCCGTGTTGCTTGCTCCGCACCCGGAAAATGCCATCGACAGAAGTAAAAGCAAGGCAAGCAGGGCGGATCCGATTCTCTTCTTACTCATCTGACTCATCCCTCCTTCTGCGAATAAATACAACGCTGCCAACTGCTACCATGGCAAACAAAAGCAGCGTCAGCGCAGTAATCGCGGGGTTGGAAAGTCCTTCTGATTCTGCGACCTCTACCTCACCCTCATTCTTCTCGTCAGTGTTCTCTGCCAACTCTCTATCGTCCAGGCTGATGACTGCAGTCTCATCATCTGCATAATACTCTGCGTCAAAATCCCAGCCCTTTTTCTTCTTCTTTCCGAAATTTTCCCGGTTCTCTTTTGCTTTTTCAGTAGAAATCTTTCCGGACAAGCTATAGGTTTTTCCTTTTCCGGATTTTTTTGACTTCTTTTTATTTGACGATGAAGATGTCTTCGTACCGGATTTCTTAGTAGTAGACTTCTTTGATCCTGATGTTTCGGAATCATCTGTATCGTCAGAGTCACCTGTTTTACTTCCATCCGTCTCGCCATCGCTTGTCTTGGAATCATCGTCCCCGCTGGCGTCCGGATCTTCTACTGGTTTCAAATTGGTCCCTCCGATGTCAAACTGTGCCGACTGCCCGCCTGCGAACCGCTCATAGGCAACCAATGCATAAAATCCCTGGGCCGTAGCCAGTCCATTTACAGAACCGCCGGCCACATGGCGCATGCCACTCTTTTCAATATGAAAGCTCAGCAGATTGTCAAGGGCCGATATACCATTTTTGACAAATCTTGCATCCGTCTCCGGGTTGATTCCCATGGTGCACAGTGCCAGGACTACCTGGGCGCAGGATTCTGCGTTGGTACTCTTGCCGCCATTGGTGATAAAACCGCCGTCATCCTGCTGTCTGTCACTTAATATCTTGATTCCTCTATCTATCGCCGCTTTCACGGAAGAATTGCTGTTATAATAGGGTGCCAGGGATGTGATGACCATGGCTGTCATGTCCACATCTGCAGTTGTACCCGAATATGCGAAACCGCCTCCGGAGATTTCCTTTGAAAGAAGGTAATTTACCAAGCCTTCTTCCGTAGTCGTACCATCCCCAAACCCATAACTTTCTGAAGTGTTCACTGCATTTAGCGCCCAGACAGCGCCATTGATTCCCTGCTTGGTCACCAGATCCAGATCACTTAGATTGTCAAACAGATTGTAGCCGGCTACATTTGTAGCATCCACACCTGCTGCCGTCAATCCGATAATGACTCTGGAATAATTAGAACGGCTGTAATCATTGTTTGCAAGAACACCTTTCTGACTCGAAATATATGCGGTTATATTGCTGACATAACCTGTAAGATAGGCATCTGATGTATTGTTCAAATGTCTTGCGGTGGCAAGAACAAACCATTCATAATCAAAGGTCGGATTTGCGTAAGCGGATTTTGTGTAAGACTGCAGCTCTGAAAGAACCGTAGCATAAGAATCTGAAAGTCCTGCAAGCTCCTCATCTTCCATTTCTTCCGCTTCTAGGGCGAGCTCCTCACCTGCTTCTTTCGTTTTCTCGTCTTTCTCCGTCACATCTGAGGATGCTTCTTCTGCTTCATTGCCTTCCTCTGTTGTTACATCTGTTTGAGGCTCCGTTCCCGCTTCCGTTCCCGGCTCTTCCTCAAGCTCCGCCTCTTCTTTGGGTTCGCCGCCGGTTCCGGATGTTTCTGTTTCGATGACATCTTGCTCCGGTTCCTGAGCATTTACACTTGTAGAAGACAAAACAAGCACCAGACACAGAAACAATATAAAATTATTCTTCATACATTTTTTCATATGACTCTCCCTGCATTGATTCACCTGGGGAAACACGCTCTTATCACCCCGAGGATACCCAGAAAATCAGAAAGCGCCTACTCTCCATAGGGAAAATAGGCGCAGCTTATTCTTGAATCAATCAAAATATACGAAACCACTTTCTCCGGAAGCTATTCATATGTAATCTTCAGCAGGTTTTCTGGCTTGCCGATCATCGCTTGGCGATTCCTTCTCACATTCCCTTCCCGGAATGCAATGGATATCTATCACCTCACTCATGGCTTACAGTGGCCGGACCGCTCAGGACTTTACCTGATTCCCTTTCACCTGATGGACATCATCTCCATCAGCACTGAAGATTTCCTCATGTTTATTAAATTAAATTATCTTACCTTCTTTATTATAAGTGACATCTGCGATTTGTCAAACGCAACATGCCAATTATCTGTATTATCCGAAGACATTTCTACATTCTTGTGGCCAGATTCATGATCGGGTTATTCTCATAGATCATGCGGAGAATGTCGTTGCTCATTACAGTGTCATATAAGCCCTTACCCATAGATGTCATGTAAAGGACCGTCAGAGCAATGAACATAAGCCACACTACTACGAGCGCGAGTCCCATACCGATCACACCTCCTGCCAGATGGTTTAAGGCGCCAAGCATCGGCAGATCCGACACGATATCCAAAGCGAATACCACCGCCCGCAGGATAATAGTCACCAGTACAAATGTGGCAAGAAAGGCTAAGATGTTGATCAAAAGCCTGGTCATATAGTTGGCCACATACTGGGCGAAGGTCTGCACACCAAGGTCGGAATAAATTTCCTCATTATTATTGGTCATCAGGATTTCCTTAAAAATCTCCGGCAGATTGGCATTTTCAATTGCCATCACCTGTGCATCTCTGGAAATATCTGTCACTTCTTCCTGTTCCACAGCCGCATCCTCGTCGGCCTCTGTCACCTCTGTATCGGCAGCCTCTGTCACATATTCCTCCAGATACTGATACATGCCAAGCTCTGTGAGGGCTTCCTCTGAAGCTTCGCCGTCCACAATGTCATCTACCGAATACCCGGCCAGTTCAAGTTCCGCTTCCGTAATACCGGCTTCATCCATGGCCTGACGGACCATTTCCTCAGAATATACAGCATCGCCCCCAGCGATGTCGATCATTTTCTCCACGATCGCGGACTGGACCCAGTCGTCCACCGGCGTCATATTGATGATCAGTTTCGTTACATACGGTGTCATGATCACCACGGCAACCAGCGTAACGATCGTTGTCAGGACCGAAACCGCGATGCGGATCGCGCCTTTATAAATACCAATGATAAGACCCAGCAAAAAGATCAGACCTATCAAAATCAATAAGACCATATCTAAATCCATCATTTCCTCCTATCTGGACAAACGCACGATCTCCATGCCGTCCACATCCATCACTACATATTTGTTAATTCCACTCACCGGAACGATTGCCTGGATATTCTCATTCATCTCGCCCACAAACTTGTGGATCCCGCTGGCCAGGAAAATGTTGCACTTTTTGCCATCATACAGGATCACTTGATGTCTTTCCATGGAAATGTGCTTATACTCGCCGGTAAAGTTCTCCGACATATGTTCCTCTCCATCGGTATCGTATAGCCTAAGCTCGTAGCCGGCTTCCCCTTCGCCGTAAAGTACCAGCGCTACATAATCCTCGTCGTTCACCGCGAGCTTGATCTTTTTATCCAGTTCAATGACAGCGGTCTCCTCAACGCTCTCCTCTACGCGATAAAAAATCACCTTATCATCGCCGATAGCCATGGCATTTTTATCGTCCATGTAAGCGCCATTTGCCATGATCGTCCCTTCATAATCAAAGGAAGCCTTTATGTGATTCCCGTCTGTCCCGGATTCCTCCGAGAAGTCATAGAACACAACTTTCGAGCACACATCGGTTCCGGTCGCTCCGTCATAAACGACCTGCAGCCCCTCTCCATCCTCTGAAATGGACGCTGATACCGGGTATCCGGTTCCGTCAAATGATGTCTTGTGCTCTATCAACAGGTTGCCTGCCGCATCGTAGCAGACGATGCGCGGTTCATTTTCATCTTCAAGGATCGCACAGACGATTCCCTGTTCTGAAACGCTTATCTTCTCAATGGGGAGTGTGGTGGTTATCTCCCCTTTCAGTCCGTCTTTTGTAAGGACAACGATCGTGTTGCCTCCTTTGTCTGCGATGGCTGCAGACTCCTCGCTCACATCCACGATAGGTGTCTTAATCTGGTAGGACTGGTCCCACTGCGCCGCACCTCTGGTATTTAAAAATGTAACACCATCACGGCTGTATCGTAAAATTCCATTTTGAAATGAAACATAACTTCCGTCGTTACTTGCTGCTTCCGTATAGGTATGCGAAAGCTTTGCCGTCTTAAATGTGTAAAAATGTGCATAGCACCCATATGCGATCAGCAATACGATCGCAACCACGGCAATGATGATTCGATTCCTTCTCCCCTTTTTCTCCCGGGCTTTCTTCTCCTTAAGCTTCGCTTCCTCCTCCGGATCCTTGCCATCCAGCTCATTCATCAGTTCCTGGATCAGCTTCTCTTCCGAATCTACAGGATCTTTTACAACCCGGATATTTCCCCTGCGTCGTTCTGACATGTAACTGCCTTTCTAAAATATCCCCATAGCTAAAATGGGGCATATCACAGGATATGCCCCTTATCATGCATAAATTTTTAGTCAAGACTAGATGAATGCCTTTACCTTGTTGTAAATGCTCTCTGCGTCAAGACCATACTTAGCAACAAGCTCTTTTGCAGGGCCTGACTCTCCGTATGTATCCATAATGCCGACTTTCAGTACCTTAGCAGGTGCTTTCTCAGCTACAACATCACAAACTGCAGAACCCAGTCCGCCGATGATAGAATGCTCTTCAACTGTCACAATCTTGCCTGTCTTAGCTGCTGCTGCAATGATCGCATCCTCATCAATCGGTTTGATCGTATGCATATTGATAACCTCAGCGCTGATGCCGTCTGCTGCAAGCTTCTCTGCTGCGTCAAGAGACTCAGATACTGTAAGACCTGTAGCGATGATCGTCACATCAGTACCCTCTCTGAGTGTGATTGCCTTACCAATCTCAAACTTGTAATCCGGATTGTCATTGATCACCGGAACAGCAAGTCTTCCGAAACGGAGATATACAGGACCAACATGCTCAACTGCTGCCGCAACGGCTGCCTTTGCCTCGATATCATCAGCAGGGCTGATAACAACCATTCCAGGGATGGTTCTCATAAGAGCGATATCCTCGTTACACTGGTGTGTCGCACCATCTTCACCTACAGAGATACCTGCATGTGTAGCGCCGATCTTAACATTGAGCTTTGGATAGCCAACGGAGTTACGGATCTGCTCAAATGCACGTCCTGCAGCAAACATTGCAAATGTAGAAGCAAACGGGATCTTACCTGCTGTTGCAAGACCGGCTGCCACACCAACCATGTTGCCTTCAGCGATACCGCAATCGATATGGCGGTCCGGGAAAGCTTTCTTAAATGTGCTTGTCTTAGTTGCGCCTGCAAGGTCAGCATCTAAAACAACGATATTATCATATTTTTCTCCAACTGCTACTAAAGCATTACCGTAGCTCTCTCTGGTTGCGATCTTCTTTACTTCTGACATAATGCTTCACCTGCTTTCTCTAATTCTTCCATAGCCTGTGCATACTGCTCGTCGTTCGGAGCTTTTCCATGCCAGCCTACCTGGTTCTCCATGAAGGATACGCCCTTACCTTTAACGGTCTTAGCGATGATAGCTGTCGGCTGACCCTTAACAGTCTTAGCCTCCTTGAATGCTGCATCAATCTCGTCAAAGTCGTTACCGTTGATATTGATAACGTGGAAGTTAAATGCCTCAAACTTCTTATCTAATGGGTATGGCGAGTTAACCTCAGTGATCGGTCCATCAATCTGAAGGTTATTGTTATCAACGATCACAACAAGGTTGTCAAGATTTCTGTGAGCGGCAAGCATTGCTGCCTCCCAAACCTGTCCTTCCTGTGTCTCGCCGTCACCGAGAAGTGTATAAACACGATAATCAGCGCCATCCATCTTACCTGCAATAGCCATACCGACTGCAGCAGAGATGCCCTGTCCAAGAGAACCACTGGACATATCAACACCTGGAATGTGCTTCATATCCGGATGTCCCTGAAGGTAAGATCCAACGTGACGAAGTGTCTTCAGATCCTCAACCGGGAAATACCCTCTGTTAGCCAATACAGAATAGTAACCGGGAGCTGTATGTCCCTTTGACAATACGAAGCGGTCACGGTCTGCTTTCTTTGGATCAGCAGGGTCAATGTTCATCTCTTCAAAATACAGATATGTGTAGATATCTGCTGCAGATAATGATCCGCCCGGATGACCGGACTTAGCGTTGTAAACACCTGTAACAGCGCCCTTACGGACCTCAACTGCGGTCTTCATAAGTTCTAATTTGTTCATGTTTCCTCCTACTCTTTGGATAACGATTTCTATCCAAACCCTTCTTTTCTCTCGAAAATTCTACGGATACCCATAGTTATGTGAAAATTATAACGTATCTGTTTGTAAATGGTCAATAGATATCTGTAAACTTTAGCTCTTTGTACAACAATCCACAGGCTACAGATTCACCCGTCCTTCCAGTGCCCGGAGCAAGGTCACTTCATCAATATATTCCAGATCTCCTCCCACCGGCACACCGCTGGCGATCCTGGTCACTTTGATGCCCGAAGGTTTGATCAGTTTGCTGATGTACATGGCCGTGGTCTCTCCCTCTAAGCTGGAGTTGGTGGCGATGATCACTTCTTCTACATCTCCCTGCAGTCTGGTGATCAGTTCTTTCAGCTTAATGTCCCCCGGTCCAATGCCAAGCATAGGAGAAATAGCACCGTGCAGTACATGATATACACCGTCATATTTGCCGGTTTTTTCATAGGCCGCCAAATCTCTGGTGTTCTCCACCACCATGATGGTCTTATGATCCCGCTTTTGATTGGCGCAGATCGGACATATCTCCTGGTCTGTCAGGGTCTGGCACTCCTTACAATAGCGCACATTTTCCCTGGCAGAAAGCATGGTATCTGCCAAACGCTTCACGTCTTCCTTTGGCATATGTATCAAATGAAAAGCCAGCCTTGACGCTGACTTTGCACCGATTCCCGGCAAACGGGAAAGCTCTTCGATTAATTTACCGATCTGATTGCTGTAATAATCCATTAAAACATCCCTGGCATTCCGCCTGTAAATTTACCCATAGAAGCCTGTGTCTTTGCATCTACCTGATCCAACGCCTCATTGACTGCTGCCATGATCAGATCCTCTAACATCTCCACATCATCGGGATCCACAACATCCTCGTCGATCTTCACTGACAGAAGTTTCTTGGTCCCTGAAACCTTCACTTCTACAGCGCCACCGCCGGCTGTAGCAGTGAACTCTGCCGTCTCCATCTCCTTTGCCTGTTCTTCCATCTGGCGCTGCATCTTCTGGGCCTGTTTCATCAGATTTGCCATATTGCCCGGCATTCCCATGCCTCCGCCGTATCCGCCTCGTTTTGCCATTGTATTTCCTCCTTAATCCTCGATTGTTATGTCCATATGGACCATACGCTCGATATCAACATAATTATCGTCAAATCGCTGTCCTCTGTCCAATCCGCGGACGTCGAGTTCAATCTTTTTTCCAATCTTATTCTCGATCAGTTCCGTCATCTCCTGCTTATGCTCTTCCATCTGAAAATAACCGGCCCCTACTTCGTCTTCAAATACTAAGATCAACCGATTTCCTTCTCCTGCGGAAAGTTTGGCGCCCTTAAGGTAGGTCCGCATCAGCCCGGGAGCCTCAGCCGCAATCTGGCGGAACTTCGAAACTGCCTCTTTCAAGTCTTCCGATAAAGCCTCCGAAAGTTTTGGCTCTTCTTTTTCCTTAGGTTTTACCTCCTCGCCTTCTGCATTCACATAGACCACACGCTCGGTGACCACCGGTTCCCCCTGATAAAAGGTCCCTTCTTCCACCTGCTTTTCCAGCGCCCTGATCCGTTCTAAAAGTGCCTCCGGTCCGCTCGCCATAGAAGGCTTGCAGGCTTTGATCATAGCGATTTCAAAAAGCACGCGCTTCTGGGTGGCATATTTTAACTGATTCCCAAGTTCCGAAAACGTATAAATGTGCTGCATCAGCGTCTCCATCTCACACATTGCCGACACTTCCCGTAACCGCACCAGGTTCTCCGTAGAGACATCTAAGACCTCTTCCATACCGTCTGCGGATTTGAGCAGCAACAGATTTCGCATATACCAGGTGAAATCTGTCACAAACTGTCCCAGTTCTCTTCCCTGTCTGACTACCTCTTCCACAATGGCAAGAGCTTTCGCCGTATCATAGGAAAGAAGCGCTTTAAGAAGCCGTTCAAACACGCCTGTATCCACAGCTCCGAGCACTTCCAGAGCATGGTCATAGGTCAGCTTCTCGCCAATGTAAAAGGCCGCGCACTGATCCAAAAGACTTAAGGCGTCTCGCATGGAGCCGTCTGCCATTCTGGCAATGTAACGGATCGCGCGCTCTTCCACATCCCAGCCTTCGATATCGATCAGCTCCTTCAGCCTGTCTTCGATGGTATCGATGGTAATACGCTTAAAATCATAACGCTGACAGCGGCTTAAGATCGTCACCGGAATCTTGTGGGCCTCCGTGGTGGCCAGGATGAAGATCACATACGCCGGCGGTTCTTCCAGTGTTTTTAAGAGTGCATTAAAGGCTCCCGCCGAGAGCATATGCACCTCGTCGATAATATATACCTTGTACCGTCCTTCCGTCGGGCGGTAACTTACTTCTTCGCGGATCTCCCGGATGTTATCCACGCCGTTGTTAGACGCAGCATCGATTTCGATGGCATTTAAAGAAACGCCCTCTGCGATAGCCTTACACATGGCGCATGTACCGCAGGGGCTTCCGTCTACGGGATTCAAGCAGTTTACTGCCTTTGCAAATATCTTGGCCACTGTAGTCTTGCCGGTGCCTCTGGTCCCGCAAAAAAGGTATGCATGACCGACACGATCGGCCTTGATCTGGTTTCTCAAGGTTCTTACGATCGCGTCCTGTCCTTTTACATCGTCAAATTTGCCGGGCCGAAACTTCCGGTAAAGTGCCATATAAGACATAAACTGCCAACTCCCTTATCATTTATCGTTTACTGATTACTCATCGCCGAAGCTGATACCTACTGCCTTCGCCTCTTTGATGATCTGTGCCTTTGGATCTACATATTTTAACTTGCCTGCGATCTCCGAAAGCGGAACGCGGACGATGTCATTGTTCTTCACTGCCATCATCTTGCCAAAGTCGCCATCTAAGATTGCCTTTGCGCCTTCAGCGCCAAGTCTTGTTGAGATAACACGGTCATAAGCAACCGGATCGCCGCCTCGCTGCATATGTCCCGGAACCGTAATGCGGACTTCCTGATTGCATCTCTGCTGGATCTTCTCTGCGATCTCATATGCTACTGACGGATATTTTTCCGCCTTCTTGGCAAGTTTTTTCTTCAGCTCTTTCTTCGGAAGATCTGCATCCTTCTTGGAAATTGCGCCCTCTGCCACTGCAATGATAGTAAAGTGCTTACCTGCTTTTACACGTCTGTCGATGGCGCTTGTCACAACGTCGATATCATATGGAATCTCCGGGAGAAGTACAATGTCTGCACCGCCCGCAATGCCGGCGTGAAGTGCGACCCATCCTACATGATGGCCCATGATCTCTACGATGAACACACGGCTATGAGAAGTTGCCGTAGAGTGGATCTTATCGATCGTATCCGTTGCGATATCAACTGCAGACTGGAAACCAAATGTCATATCTGTTCCCCAAAGGTCGTTATCGATGGTCTTAGGAAGGGAAACAATGTTAAGCCCCTCCTCAGAAAGCATATTGGCTGACTTCTGGGATCCATTGCCGCCGAGAACCACAAGGCAGTCTAAGTTCAGCTTGTGATAGGTATGCTTCATCGCTTCCACTTTATCCAACCCGTTCTCATCCGGGACACGCATCAGCTTAAATGGCTGGCGGGAAGTTCCAAGGATCGTGCCGCCCTTTGTCAGGATGCCGGAGAAATCTCTGGATGTAAGCATCTTGAAATCCGAATAGATTAGTCCCTTGTATCCATTCATGAAACCGTAGATCTCCACGTCATCTCTCTGGGTGTAAAGCGCTTTTACTACGCCTCTCATTGTTGCATTCAATGCCTGGCAGTCGCCGCCGCTTGTCAGCATACCAACTCGTAACATAACTCATTTCCTCCTGTTTCTATTTTTATTTAACGAACTCAATAGATAACAAAATTATACCTTATTGGCTAAATTATTTCAACGATTCCCTATAGGTACTACGGACAAATAGTGCTATAATACCCGTAGGAAATTTTTTCCCGGAAAAGAGGTTTTATGATGGATGCATTAGGAAAGAAACTTCTGGCCTTAAAAGCAAAGGGTGAGATCGTACCAAGAAGGTCCCTTTTAAAGACACCGGAGCAGATAGAAAAGATCAGAGAAAGTGCGAAGTTAAACACCGCCGTACTGGATTATGTGGCGGCTAATATAAAAGCCGGCATGAGTACCCAGGACATTGACGATCTGGTGTATAGCTATACCACAGAGCACGGCGGTATTCCCGCCCCTTTAAACTATGAAGGCTTCCCAAAAAGCGTATGCACTTCCATAAACAATGTCATTTGCCACGGCATTCCAAATGAGTATGAGATCTTAGAAGAAGGGGACATCATCAATGTAGACGTGTCTACTATTCTAGACGGCTATTTTTCCGATGCATCCCGCATGTTCATCATCGGCGAGACGGACCCTGAGGCGGAACGGCTTGTGCGGGTCACAAAAGAATGTGTGGAGCTTGGCTTAAAAGAAGCTAAGCCCTGGGGACATTTGGGAGACATCGCCTATGCGATCAACTCCCACGCGCAGAAAAACGGTTATACGGTAGTGGAGGATATCGGTGGCCACGGCATTGGACTGGCCTTCCACGAAGACCCTTATGTCAGCTATGTTACTCCAAAGGGCAGTGAAATGGTCCTGGTTCCGGGGCTTTGCTTTACCATCGAGCCTATGATCAATGAAGGAGACTGCGATTTCTTTGTGGATGAGGAAAACGGCTGGACAGTCTACACCATCGATGATGGCTTGTCAGCCCAGATCGAATACATGGTGCTGATCACCGAAGACGGGTGCGAAGTACTGACAAAATAATTTAATTTGGGACGTACACTTTTTGAAAAGGTGTACGTCCCAAATTGCATTTTGCCCTGTCCCTTTTTGAATTTTATTCACTTGCAAAAGAGTAGATCACAGCTGAGCGGGCTCCCATGTGCACATGGAGTTGACCGTCTTCTACCTGTTTTATTTCTTCGTTTGTTGTATAACCATTCTCATAGGAGCAGATCAGGCGTTTCATCTGACAGCAGGCCGGCACATTTGCCTGCCACACAGGCACTGTCACGTCCTGCATTGCCTCCCCGTTATTGACAATCACGACTGCACTTTCTTTTTCCGTAAATCTTCCGTAAGCCAGCACATTTTCCCGCCAGGTAAGCATCTTTAAAGATCCCGCCTTCAGAGCTTCGCTCTCTCTGTGGATACGGATCGCGTCCTTGTGAAAATGAAGAAGTTTCATATTCTCTCTTCCCCAGGGATAAGTCCGTCTGTTATCCGGGTCTGTGAAGCCGCAGAGCCCTGCCTCATCCCCATAATATAATGTGGGCGCGCCGACCCAGCTCATCTGCATGATAACAGCTTCCCGCATGACGGCTTCGTTGACATTTTCCTCTGCCGCACGGGGGCCCAGTTCTTTCACACGCCCTACTTTGTGATTGGTCCTTGTCAGAAAACGGGAGTGATCGTGGTTGGATAACTGATTCATGGCTATTTGCTGCGAGGAGGGAAGCATGTTGGTCATATTGCGGTTCATCATACTCACAAATTCGTCCGCATTGCCTTCCAATTCCGGCTGATAGCGGTCAGAGTGCTTCTCCATGCCTGTCAGAAACCAGGTCACCGGCTCCATAAATGCATCGTAATTCATGATGCTGTCCCACTCATCGCCCTTCAGCCACTCGCTGGCATCACCGTAATGCTCTGCCAGGATGATCGCATTCGGATTGGCTTCTTTTACCGCCTGGCGGAACCGTTTCCAGAAAGCGTGATTATACTCCGGGGTCTTGCCAAGATCCGCTGCCACATCCAGGCGCCAGCCATCGGCATTGTACGGCGGTGATACCCATTTTTTAGCAACCCGCAAAATATAGTCTTCCAGTTCCTTCGACTGCTCGTAGTTTAATTTCGGCAGCGTATTATGATTCCACCAGCCCTCATAATCCTCATTGAAAGGCCATTTATCCGGCGACTCGTCCTTAAAGTAAAAGAATGAATGATAGGGGGAATCCGCCGCGATGTAAGCGCCCGTCTTATACCCCTCTCTTCCTTCATATACGCGTTCTCGGTCCATCCATTTGTTAAAGGAACCGCAATGGTTGAACACGCCGTCAATGATGATTTTCATATCCCGGGCATGTAATTCCTCCACCAGCTTAATGAACAGATCAGAGGTTGCTTCCAAGTTACGCTTGCTTGCAACCCGCTCCCGAAACTTGGTGGCATTCCGATTATCCTGATCCCAGCCGGCAAGGACATCCCCTCCGTCATCAAGGATCGCGCCCAGATGCGGGTCGATATAGTCGTAGTCCTGGGCATCGTACTTGTGATTGGAAGGAGACACAAACAGAGGATTAAAATAAATGGCCTCGATTCCCAGATCCTTCAAATAATCCAGTTTGTCTATCACCCCTTGAAGGTCGCCGCCGTAAAAACGGTGCACATCGTAGTCTGCTACGTCTTCGTACCAGTCATCCACATGCTGCACCTGTCTGTCAATGTAATAATACTCCCCGCTCACCACGTCATTACCGGGATCTCCGTTACAAAAACGGTCCGTGTAGATCTGATACATAACGGCTCCCTTCGCCCAGTCAGGGGTAGAAAAGTCCGGCACAATGGTAAAATCAAATGCCTCGTGCACCACATCTGTCACGCCGGATCGATTGTAATAGCAGACTTCCTCCCCTTTTCGAATTTCAAAATAGTAATGGAAAGTCTTACGTCCCAGCACCCAGGTGGTCTCATAATAGTCAAAATGTTCCCTGGTGCAGGCTTTATACATAGTGACATCCCCGGCGTCTGTGATCAGGCGCACTTCATCGATATCATCTTTCGCTGTACGAAAACGAAGAGTAACTTGTTCGTTACTCTTCGGCTCCATCGGTTTCACATATGTATTCGTTCCGTCTGTAAATAAGGCGTCTCTTAACATGCTGTATCCTCTTTTCCTTCAAACAGTGCCTCGAATTCTTCTCGGGAAATCTTCTCCTTTTCCAAGAGAAGATTTGCACATGCATGAAGGACATCTTCATATTCTTTCAAAATGGCTTTCGCCTGCTCATAGCACTCATCCACAATGCGCTTTACTTCCGCATCGATTTTGCTTGCCACGTTCTCACCGTATCCCCTGCTTGCGTGAGCCAAGTCTTTTCCGATAAACACCTCATCGCTGTCATCGCCGTAGTTGATAAGACCAAGAGCCTCCGACATACCATATTTGGTCACCATGGCCTTGGCTGTGCTTGTCGCCTGCTTGATATCTTGGGAAGCGCCGGTGGTGATATCGTCAAAAATCTGCTCTTCTGCCACACGGCCCCCTAGTGCCACTGTGATATCCTGCAGCATCTTGCCTTTGGTGTTAAACATCTCATCCTTCTCAGGAAGTGGCATCGTATAACCACCTGCACCGCCGGTAGGAATGATAGATACACTGTACACAGGTCCCACATCCGGAAGCACATGGAACAGGATTGCATGTCCTGATTCATGGTAAGCGGTGATACGCCGCTCCTTCTCAGAGATCACGCGGCTCTTCTTCTCCGCGCCGATGCCTACCTTCACAAATGCCCTGCGGATGTCATCCTGCATCAGATAAGCGCGGTTACTCTTGGCAGCAAGGATAGCGGCCTCGTTTAACAGATTCTCAAGATCCGCACCGGAGAAACCGGCAGTCGTCTGTGCAATCTGTTTCAGGTCAATTTCTTCGCTAAGGGGTTTGCCCTTGGCATGTACCCTAAGAATCTCTTCACGGCCTGCTACATCCGGTCGTCCCACAACAACCTTTCTGTCAAATCGTCCGGGTCTAAGTATAGCCGGGTCAAGGATATCCACACGGTTGGTGGCTGCCATCACGATGATACCCTCATTGACACCAAAGCCATCCATCTCCACCAGCAGCTGATTCAATGTCTGCTCGCGTTCATCATGACCGCCGCCCATTCCGGTACCTCTGCGTCTTGCCACTGCATCGATCTCATCGATGAAAATGATACACGGCGCATTCTCTTTTGCCTCCGCAAACATATCCCGGACACGGGAAGCACCCACACCGACGAACATCTCCACAAAATCCGAGCCGGAAATGCTGAAGAACGGCACCCCTGCTTCACCGGCAACAGCCTTTCCAAGCAATGTCTTACCGGTTCCCGGAGGACCTACAAGCAGTACGCCCTTTGGAATACGGGCTCCTACATTCATATATTTCCCCGGGTTCTTCAAGAAATCAACGATCTCTTCTAATTCTTCTTTTTCTTCTTTCAGTCCTGCCACCTGCGCAAAGGTGATCTTCCTGTCTCTGGGATCACTCATGCGGGCACGGCTTCTGCCAAAATTCATGGCTTTTGAATTGGCGCCGCCGTTCTGACGGTTCATCATCATAAAGATGATAAACATACCTGCCACCATGACAAGTACCGGTAAAAGTGTTGTTGTAAACAAGCTATCCTGGGGCACATCATTTAGGTTGTAGTCCACCTTCTTATTCTGCAGCTGTTCTTCTACCTCATTGACGTCTGACACATAATAGTAGCAGACGGTTCTGCCCTCTGAGTCTTCCTCTTTCAAATTGATAACGACCTCACCGGTCGGGACACTTTTATTCTGATTCACACTGATGGAATCCACATTATCACTCATGATCAGTTCGTTGAATTCCTGATACGTAAGCTGCTGATCCCTGGTCTCCATCATATTGGTGTACCAAAGCACCGCAAACATGATGACAACGCAGATCAGAAAGGAGGCTGATCCAAATCCTCTTCTTCTGTTATTCGGCAATTGCGTTACCCCTTTCTAGTTCTCCTCATCCAAATGTACCACACCGATATATGGCAGATTGCGGTACTTCTGTGCGTAGTCAAGTCCATAGCCTACCACAAATTCATCCGGGATTTCAAAACCGGTATAATCTACTTTCACATCGCGGACTCTGCGATCCGGCTTGTCAAGTAATGTGCAGAGCTTTAAGCTCTTTGGATTTCTCTTAGCTAAGATTTCAAGAAGATAAGACAACGTTCTTCCCGAATCAATGATATCCTCCACAACGATCACGTTCTTTCCGTTCAAAGGCTCGTCCAGATCCTTGGCGATCTTTACAACACCGCTTGACTTGGTATCGTTGCCGTAACTTGAAACGCTCATAAAATCTAATGAGACAGGAATCGAGATCCGTTTGGCAAGCTCACACATAAAAAATACGCTTCCCTTCAGGATGCCGATGATATGCACTTCTTCTCCTGCGTAGTCCTCAGAAATCTTTGCGCCGATCTCCTCAATTCTCTTGTCAACATCTGCTTCACTGATCATTACACTTACTGTTTCTGCCATCTTCTATCCCTCCGTGAAATGTGATCTCTAAAATATGTGTTGTCTGTTTCGTGATCTGATAGTACTGATTCTGGCGGTAACCCACCACCCACATAATATGAGCGCCGTCTGCCACTACAAACAGGCTATCCCTTTCTTCTGCGGGAATCTTCTCATTCACCAGATACTGTTTTAATTTCTGTGTATGTCCTGCCGCATCGATGGTCAGATAATCTCCCGGCATGCGGTGACGCATTTCCACAGTATTGGATATTATATCATAATCAAACCATTTCGTGTATGTATTTTGTGGAAATGTGATATCTTCTTCCACTCTGTCAAAGATCCGGCAGGAAAATCTGCTGCCGGGTACACCGGTATCGCCGGCCTGTTCATTCTGCGTCCTTTCAAGCTGTTCACAAGTGTAGAAACGGACTCCTTCGTATGTACGACAGGCTACCAGACCGTATGGCAGATCGATCCTTCTCCCCACCTGTTTATTCAAAAGAGCCCGCAATGCCTGCACATGCACCGCCTGCAGGTCTTTTTTGCGTTCACAGGTCTGGGCTAAAATTTCCATAAGTACGTAATTTTTCAACGGATCCGGCACACCTTCAAACTCTTCTTTTATGAGCACACCATCTGTAAGGGAAGCCTTTGTCCACGCAAGGATATCCGGATAAATGTATTCCCACAGTTCTCTGAGTCCTTCCGCCGCTTCAGATAGATGTCCAGCCGCCTGACTGTTCACCTTTTTTGCCTCCGGCAAAAGGACATTCCGGATACGATTTCTGGCATACATATTTTCCGCGTTGGTCTGGTCGATCCGATAGCCGATTTCCTCTTCCTTAAGATACTCCTCAATCTCTTCCCGGTTCACACACAAAAGAGGATGGACCCAAATGCCATTCACCGGCGCGATACCTGCCATTCCCAAAATCCCCGTTCCACGGAACAGATGGAACAACATGGTCTCTGCATTGTCGTCCTTATGATGCGCTAGTGCAATCTTATCTGCTTTCTGTTCAGAGAAAACCTGGAGGAAGCATTCCCTTCTAAGCACGCGCCCGGCCTCCTCCGGTGACAACCCCTTTTCTCCGGCATACCCTGGCATATCCACATGGAATGGGAAGAAGGGAAGATCATGAGCCTTACACAACTCCCGTACGTAAGCCTCGTCTTCATCTGCCGCCTCGCCTCGAAGACCATGATTGACATGCACCACAATAAGCGATAATGAAAACAGCGGACGAAGCTTCATAAGAAGGCTTAAAAGCGCCATGGAATCTGCGCCGCCACTGACTCCCACCACCACTTTGTCGCCGGCTTCAAACATATGAAATTGTTCTACGTAAGATCGTACTTTATAGATCATCAGCCTCTCCTTGTCCCCTTGTATGACCAGCCGATGGCAGATCCCTTCGGATATTTGGTAACAAACAGGAGCTTCAGGTTTCCCCAAAGCTCCTGCTACATCCTTTATTTTTCTTTCAGGATCGTCTCGCCCTCATTCACAAGACCGAGCTTATCCTTCGCAACGTCTTCCACATATTCATCCGTGCCTACATAATCTTCCAGCTCATCAATCTCCTCGGACCTGGCTGTCTGCTCGTCTATCTGCTCCTGCAGTTCCACTTCCTGCCGCTTTAATTCTTCATTCTTCTGATGAAGCTTATAGCCGTTAATGCCAAGCACCAGAAACAAGACCAGTACCGCCGCAAAGATTAGCATCACGTTACGTTTCTGTGTTCTTCTTTTTGAGACTTTTCTTCGTCTCTTCTCAGAGGTATTCTTATTCTTCATTTGTTCCTTATTACTCATTGTTACTCACCCTTTGTTCATATTAAACGCATTTCTCCCAATTGGCAAGTGTTTTACAGTTTATAAGTATTTAAACAAATCCTTTGCTTCCTCTTTTTTTGTGGTCTCCCGGATGTCTAAAACCTCCACTTTGACGCTGCGGTTGCCAAACTGGATCTCGATGATATCACCGGTCTTGACTTTTACAGATGCTTTCGCCACCTGCCCGTTCACTGTCACGCGCCCGGCATCGCAGGCCTCATTAGCGACGGTCCGCCTTTTGATCAGTCTGGAAACTTTTAAAAATTTATCTAGTCTCATGTGATTCCTTTACAAATGTCTATGAAAAGATTGGCTTCAATGCTGCTGCCAGCGTATCTTTCTGAGCCTGTGCCTCAGCCAGATCCTTTCCAAGTGTCGTATAGTAAGCCTTGATCTTAGGCTCTGTTCCTGACGGACGGATGATAACTGTAGCACCGCCCTCTAACTTGTATGTCAGCACATTGGATGCCGGAAGTCCTGTCTCTTCCGGTTTCTTGTAATCTGTTACGGACACAACAGGGATACCTGCGATCTCTTTTAACGGATTCTCGCGAAGATCAGACATGATACCTGCCATCTTATCCATACCGGTAAGTCCCGGGAACTCAAAGGAATCGATCTGATTTAAGTAACGTCCGTATTCAGCATAGATTTCTTCCATTCTCTGCTTTAATGAGCTTCCGATACTTCTGTAGTAAGCAGCCATCTCACAGATCAGCATAGAACCGATGATAGCATCCTTGTCACGTACATATGGGCCAGCCAGATATCCGTAAGACTCCTCGAAACCGAAGATAAATCTCTCTACTTCGCCAGCTGCTTCCAAACCTGCGATCTGGTCGCCGATCCATTTAAATCCTGTCAGTACGCTTCGAAGCTCAACCCCATAACGTTTTGCAACTGCATCGGCCAGCGGCGTAGATACGATGGACTTAACAGCTACCGGATTCTTAGGCATTGTGCCCTTTTCAATACGGCCGGCTGCAATATAATCAAGAAGCAGTACACCTACTTCATTACCGCTTACCAACTCATAAGAGCCATCCGGACACTTCATGGCAATTCCCACACGATCTGCATCAGGGTCTGTTGCAAGCATCAGATCTGCGCCAACCTCGATTGCCAGATCAAGTCCCAACTGCAATGCCGGCTTGATCTCCGGATTTGGATATGAGCAAGTGGTAAAATAACCGTTCGGATACTCCTGCTCCGGAACGATAGTGATGTCGGTGATGCCGATCTCATTCAGGATAGTGGTTACAGGTACAAGTCCGGCACCATTCAATGGACTGTAAACAAGTTTTAATCCTGCCGTCTTGCAAAGACCCGGGCGAACCTGTCTCTCTTCGATAGCATCATAGAGTGCTCTCTTGCAGTCATCGCCCACAAAACGGATGATTCCCTTCTCAACACCCTCTGCAAATGACATATAGTTAGCTCCTGTGAGTACATCTGTCTTCTGGATCTCTGCATACACGATGGCAGCTGCATCATCTGTCATCTGACAGCCATCCGGTCCGTAAGCCTTGTAACCATTGTATTTTGCAGGGTTATGTGAGGCTGTCACCATGATACCTGCGTTACATTTATAATAGCGTGTTGCAAATGAAAGTGCAGGAACAGGCATAAGTGCATCATAGATCCGTACATTGATGCCATTAGCTGCCAGAACACCTGCTGCTGTCTTGGCAAAAATATCGCTCTTCAAACGGCTGTCATAGCTGATCGCTACAGTCTGTGTACCGCCCTGCGTCTTTACCCAGTTAGCGAGTCCCTGTGTTGCCTGACGTACCACATAGATATTCATGCGGTTCGTTCCTGCTCCAAGAACACCGCGGAGTCCTGCAGTACCAAACTTCAATGCAACTGCAAAACGATCTTTGATTTCTTCTTCGTTCCCTTCAATTCCTGCAAGTTCCGGTCTTAAGTCTGCATCCTCAAGGTCTGCAGCAAGCCAACGCTTATACTCTTCTTGATACATTTTTACCACTCCTCTTTCATTCTATTGCATTTTTTTGTAAAAAATGACGAAAATTCATATCTATAATATACTAGCAAGGGAATCGAATGTCAATCATCACAAGTGTCATGACTTCGACTTGCCGCCAACAAAAAAGGACGGAAATCAAATTCTGATTTCCGTCCTGATCTACATTCTTGAATAAATTATCAATTAAGCGTTAACTGCATCCTTTAAAGCCTTACCAGCTTTGAACTTAGGAGCCTTAGAAGCTGCGATTGTCATCTCCTCACCTGTCTGAGGGTTTCTACCTGTTCTTGCAGCTCTCTCAGATACCTCAAATGTACCAAAGCCAACTAACTGAACCTTCTCGCCCTTAACAAGCTCGCCTGCGATTACGTCTGTCAAAGCCTTAACTGCCTTCTCTGCATCCTTCTTAGAAATCTCAGCCTGTGCTGCTACAGCTGCAACTAATTCTGTCTTATTCATGGATAAATTTCCTCCTCAATATTATTATCTGTTAATTTATACGAATCAACCTCGCTATTTTATTATATATAAATGGGGTCCCTTGTCAAGATTATTTCCTTATAAAGTCCTTAAAATCAAGGTTTTTTCACACTTTCTACCATTTTGAACAGGTTGTCTTTGGTATTTAAATCCGGTTCTTCTATGACCGCCGCAAGCAGTTTGTGAAGGGTTTCCCCGATTTCTTTTCCCTGTGGGATTCCCGCATCTATCAGGTCCTTCCCGTCAACAGCCAGGTCTCTTAAAGTCACACACTGGTTTTTTTCAAGGATTTCCTTATAGATTGCTTCTATATCGGCAATATTTTGAAGTTTTTCTTCCCGCTCGTACACGCTTTGAGCCAGGGTGTCCGCTCTTCTCACCTCAATATAATAGGGAAACAGCTCCGGCCCGATCTTATTCATCAAACGGCGTACAAGCTTTGGCCTTGCATCAATCCGATAATCATGGAATTTCACCAGTTTTGTCACGGTGTGCAGTGTATCATTGTCAAATTTCAATCTTTTGAGGATTACTCTTGCCATCTCTTCACTCACATCCGCATGACCTTTAAAATGTGCCACCCCGTCTGCATCCATGGTCTTCATCTTCGGTTTCCCCATATCATGGAGCAGCATCGTAAGCCGAAGGTACCGGTCATTACGTACATAACGCATAGCCTGAATGGTATGTTCCCCCACAGTATACATGTGGTGCGGTGTCTCCTGGGTGGTCTCCATAAGCTGGTCAAATTCCGGTAAAAATTCTTTTGTAATACCAAGCTCATAAGCAAGCCTTATAAGTTCCGGATGAGCACTTGTAAGCATCTTGACCACTTCGACCTGGATGCGTTCCGCGCTGATATTTTTAAGATTTTTTGCAAGCGCCGTCATGGCAGTCTTCGTGTCCTCATCAATTGCAAATCCCAACTGGGCCGCAAAACGAACACCCCGAAGGATACGAAGAGCGTCTTCCGAAAAACGTTCCATCGGATTTCCCACGCATCGGATGATGCCTTCTTTAAGGTCATCCACGCCACCGAAAATATCCACCAGACCATCGCTATCGTTATATGCCATGGCATTGATAGTAAAGTCCCTGCGCAAAAGGTCTTCCTTAAGGCTTCTTGTAAAAGTCACTTCCTTTGGGTGTCTCATATCCTCATAAGCGCCGTCTACCCGATAGGTGGTCACTTCATAGCCTTCACCTTTAAGCAGCACCGTCACAGTCCCATGTTCAATACCGGTGTCAAAGGTTCTCTCAAACAAGGCCTTTGTCTCGAAAGGTGTGGCAGAGGTCGTGATATCCCAATCCCCCGGAACACGTTCTAACATGGTATCTCTGACACATCCGCCCACAGCATAAGCTTCGAAGCCATGTTCCTGCAATGTGTGGATGATCTTATTCACTTGTTCAGGTAAAGTAATCTTAAAATCCGTCACAGGTTGCCCCTCCAAATGTCATTCCAATCTTATCACAAAAAAAAGACAAAGTGAAAGCCCGATCGATTTTCTTTTCTCGACCGGGCTTCTAGTGAATCTCTTTCAATTTCATTTTCTACACCTTCATCTTTCTTAGATTATGATAAGCGACTTAAGTTTTTGTTGGACCGTACCTCCTTGTCCTGGATTTCAATGGGTTCCGTCATCATCCGCTATGGGCCTCTGCCTTTCATCTTAATCATCTCCTAATCTTGATCTTTTAATTAAGATTTAACTGTCCATGGGATCTTACCTCTTTCGCTTTTTTGTAAGAGTTTTTCTCTTCTTGAGTAAATAATATCTCACTATTCACTGGATGTCAAGCACTTTTTTCAGAAATTTTTAAATTTATTTTTATAATTGTGTGAATTTTCTGACTTTTTACCATGTACTTAAAGAACAAACATATGCAAATGTAAGTTCATACCATCATTCATACAAAGCCGTCCCTTTTGGGAGAACTATACAAGAGGTTCTTTTAACATCCGCTACATCCTGCGC
>R04__coassemble_107_pt1 | contig 30048 bp, 25 predicted proteins | sample R04__metabat2_low_PE_051 | metagenome-assembled genome bin R04
CGGTTTCTATGCGTATCTGAAGGATAAATATGACCATGATAAGGACATACTTAGCAAAGTGACCACAGAAGACCTCCGAAACTTTGGTATGATCCCGGAATTTCTCGGAAGACTGCCTATCGTATATTCTCTGAAAGGACTTGATGAGGATATGCTTGTAAAGATCTTAAAGGAGCCGAAAAATGCTATCTTAAAGCAATATCAGAAACTGCTTGCATTGGATGAGGTAAAACTGGAATTTACAGACGAGGCCCTCCGCGCAATCGCTAAGAAGGCAATGGAAAAGGACACAGGCGCCAGAGCTCTTCGGGCGATCATAGAAGAGTTTATGCTGGATATCATGTACGAGATCCCGAAGGATGACAATATCGGTCAGGTGACCATCACGGACGCTTACATTGAGAACCGGGGCGGTCCCATCATCAGTCTCCGGGGACAGGAAGTGCCAAAAATCAGCGAACAAAACTAATAATGGCACAAATAAAGCAGAAACAAAATCAGGATTTTTTAATTGAAAGTGTTGGATTTAAGCCGGAAAGGAAATGAAAAATGGCAGAATTTTTGGATAATTTAAGCAAGAAATTTACACAGGTGACAGAAGATGTGACAAAAAAAGCAGAAGATACCATTGAAGTACAGCGCTTAAAGAGCAACATCCGCACACTCACAAGAGCAACGGAGAGAGATTATATTGCTATGGGTAAGATGGTATATGAAAAGGTGCAGGCGGAGGAAATCACCGAGGATTGCTTCACCTCCCTCTGCGCAGATATAGCGAAGCGTGAAGAAGAAATCGCAGGACTTGAGGTAGAAATCAGTAAGATCGAAGGAAAGTAATATGGATCGTTTGTATGCTCTTTTGCTTCTTGCGGCCACCACCTTAGACCAGGGAATCAAGCAGTATGTGGAAGATTCCTTTAAAACGGGTGAAAAGCGAGAAGGAGATCATTTTATTGTTCGGAAAGTATATAACAGAGGATTTGCCCTGAATACGATGGATCAGAAGCAGACGGTGGTCAAGGGCGTATCTGTGGCTGCCCTTGCAGCAGTTGCCGCAGCAGACGTCACGCTTTTTTCTAAAAAGAGACATCTGTTAAGTAAACTTGGCATGACATTTATAACTGCCGGAGCCATCAGCAATATTTATGATCGTCTGATTCGGGGGAAAGTCATTGACTTCATCAGCCTGAAATCCAAGCATAAGAAGATTGAACGCCTGACGGCTAACTTAGCCGACATCTATTTAGCGATCGGCATGCTTATAACAGCCCTGGGAGATGCCTTTGGGTTGTGACCGTTAATTAATATCCATAAAATAGAGCGCCTATCTGCATGTTCCGAAGTCGACATTGTTTTTCGAAGAAAAACACGAGACAAGGAACATGCAGATAGGCGCTCTGTTATCAGTTGACATTGTTTTTTGAAGAAAAACACGAGACAAGGAACATGCAGATAGGCGCTCTGTTATCAGTCGACATTGTTTTTCGAAGAAAAACACGAGACAAGGAACATGCAGATAGGCGCTCTGTTATCAATCGACATTGTTTGGGAATCACAAGCCAAGAAATTGATCAATTCCGTTGGCGATCCCCTCTGTTATGAGATCCTGGTAATCATCGCTTGCCAGTTTAAGATCCTCTTCTTTGTTAGTCATGTAGCCTACCTCTACGATGGTAACGGGAACCGTGGTCCAGTTGATGCCGCTCATAGTATCAGTCTCCCACACCTTTTCTTTATTACAGCCGGTGCTTGCAACTAGGTTGTCAAGGATGGCATCGGAGAGAGCACGGCTTTTTTCGTAATATTCTTTGTTATAAGGATTGTTAGCAGTCTGGCAAATGGTCATGGCACCGGTTACGGAACTGTTCTCAGAACCATTTGCATGGATACGAACAAATGCATCCACATTTGCATCATTTGCAATAGCGGCACGTTCTGAATTACTGATATCGACATCGTGGGAGGTTCTTGTCATGATGACGGTATAACCTCTTTCCTCTAATTCAGTCTGCAGTTTTGTTGCTAAAATGAGATTTAATTCATATTCATATAAGCCGGAAGCTACACCTGCGGTGCCGCTTGAGACCTTTGCTTTGGTTTCTTTTGCACCGGGACCCACAGGCTCTGTATCGGAATTGGCTTTCGCCTGATGTCCGGCATCAATACATATGGTGAAGCCATTGGTCACAGGCTCTTCCACGATCATATCTTCTTCTGTGTCCTCTACAGTATCGATCACCAGATCTTTGGCGCTTGAGAGGTGGTCGCTGTCATCTGCTTCCTCCGGTTCACTCTTACTGCATCCGGTTGCAAAGAGTAAGGAGCAAATAAGACACATTCCTACGAAAAATTTTGAGTTAAACATCTTTTTATCTACCTCTAATTTACTGATTATTCGATTTTATTATAGCATATTTATGTTATAATAAAGCCATAAATACAGCTTATTTCATATTCATTATATCCAAACTTTCAGGTATACCTGCGGGTATTGTGAATATCGAGATGAAGAAAGGATCAAGGAAAACAGACAATGAAGAATAGAGTGCTTGAAATAATCTTAGCAGTGCCGATCCTGCTCTTGCTGATCGGAAGCGTACTTTTGTTTACAATTGGCGGTTCATCTAAAACCGTAGCTTCCAGTATTTCTTCAGAGGAAGTGACGGAAGTGATAGCATCGCAACAGAATGCTGATGCAGATGAGAATATCGTTTCCTCTGACAAGACGATCCTGGTGGAGTCAGGAGTGGAAATCTCGGATACAGATGAGGAAGAAGAGTCGGACGGAGATTACATTTTCCCAAACAGCGACACTGTGTTGATCACTGACGCAGAAGCGTCAGCACTTTCTAAGGAAGATGCGCAGCTTGCCATCAACGAGATCATGGCAAGAGAAGGCAGAACTTTCAAAGACGAAAGTATTCAGGCCTACTTCGACTCTAAAACCTGGTATCAGAATACACCAAAGATCGACAGGGAAGAATTCGATGCACATAAAGATCAGTATTTAAATGCCGTCGAGCAGGCAAATATTGAAACACTTTCGAAATACAGATAAGGAGGGGAAGATATGTATTGTCCAAATTGCGGTAATAAAGTAGAAGAAGACGCCCTTTTCTGTGGAGAGTGCGGCACTAAATTAAATATTTTTAAAATGACAGCCGTTGAATCAGCTGAATCAACAGATGTATCTCTTGATGATGCCTTAGAGGCATTGACTAAGGAGGGTGCATCCCTTGATGATGCGCTAGAGGCATTGGAAGGGGGAGAGAATCCCAATGATAATAACCTCGATTACGATGCCGATGACCCATATGATGACGATTATGAAGATGATGAGTATGATGACGATTACGATGATGAAGAGTATGAATCCGAAGATGGTGGATACGATGATGAAAATGATGATGAAGACGAACCGGTTTATATAAAACGGGAATATAGAAAAGACAAGGAACCGCTCCGTCTCCAGAAACCGAAGAAAAAAATTTCTCCGATTCTGCTCATAGAGATACCGGCACTTGTCCTTAGCATTATATTGTTTATTGTTGCTTATAATCATACATTCAGTGCAAAGGCAGTGGCTGAAAGATATGTAAAGGCTGTATACGCCAGTGATTACAGTGCCACCTATGACACGCTGGCTATCAATTCCAAGTCGGATATCACTTCAAAAGAAGCTTTTGTGACTGCCATGACGATCACATACGGAGAAGCAGAAGAGACCGCTGAGGTTAAAATCGGTAGTTCAAGAGAGCAGGGAAATTATTCATCCAAGCAGGTTTTAGTATATGCCACTGTAAACGGGGAAGAGAATGCGGTCACTGTGTCCTTGAAAAAAAGCGGCCTGGGCTGGAAGGTTGATCCGGAAGATAATTTTAATATCTTAAATAATTGTAAGCTTTATGCACCGTCAGGCGCCACTGTAAAGATGGATGGCATCACACTGCCGGATTCCTACAAGACGGGGCAGTCTGACAATGGATATGATTGTTATCAGCTCCCTACAGTGTTCGGATACGAGCATATATTTGAGTTGTCAGGGGATCAGTATCAGACAACCACAGAGTTCAACGGAATTACGGATGAAGGAGAACTTTATCTGAATGCCGCATATGCAGAGGAATATTTAAGCAAAGTAAGTGACAGGGCGTTGGATGACCTGGAAGAGATTCTGGATGGGGCAGCAAAAGATAAAACATATTCAGAAGTAGAAGCTTTTGCAAACAGTGATATGCAAAGCCGTACCGGATTAAAGAGCGTCTATGAAGATTTCAGAGATTACAGCTTTGACAATTATTATGATGCATATCAGATGGTTTCATTTGAACTCAGTGATATTGAGATATCGACAGGAACAGAGTCATCTAATAGCGGGACAATGATCGTGGTTTCGATCACAGGTGATTATTCGTATACAGAATCATATACTTACTGGGGGTCTGCATCCACGGATGTGGACACCGGTCACAAGACATTTGTTCTGTCATACATTTCAGAGGGAGATGATTGGAAGTTAGCGGGACTTAGCATGTAAATTACTTTAATTTCCTTGACATGTGGTGGGCAATGAGTTAGAATGTACTTTAGCGATTAAAAGCAGGAAAGCGTTAAAGCGTCAAAGGGATAAAGAACCCAATGCGCTTAGAAGCGATTGGCTAATGGTCGCATTTGATTTATATTTTACAAATGTGTGGAAGGGGATTACACAATGCCTATTACAGATATTCTGGAAAAAAACTGCCGGCTATACGGCAATGATGTATGTCTGGTAGAGATCAACCCGGATATTCCGGATCCGAGACGTGTGACATGGAAGGAGTTTGAGCTGATCGAGCCTTCTCATAAGCCATATTACCGCCGCGAGATCACTTGGAATGTATTCAATGAAAAAGCAAACCGGTTTGCCAATCTTTTGCTGGAGAGAGGAATCAAGAAGGAAGACAAAGTTGGAATTCTTCTTATGAACTGCCTGGAGTGGCTTCCGATTTATTTTGGTATTTTGAAGACAGGAGCGATCGCAGTTCCTTTAAATTTCCGTTATGCGTCTGACGAGATCAAATACTGTGTAGAGCTGGCAGAAGTAGATGTGCTGGTATTCGGACCGGAATTTATCGGACGAGTAGAAGAAATCGCTGATGAGATCAGCACCGGGCGTCTCCTTTACTTTGTTGGAGATAACTGCCCAAGTTTTGCAGAAGATTATAATTCGCAGACATTGAATTGCTCCAGCCAGTCACCGCTGATCGATCTGACGGACGATGATTACGCAGCTATCTATTTTTCTTCCGGAACAACTGGATTTCCGAAGGCAATCCTGCATAAGCATATGTCATTGATGCATTCGGCGAAAGTGGAGCAGAATCATCATGGTCAGACCAAGGATGATGTGTTCCTTTGTATCCCACCTCTGTATCATACAGGTGCGAAGATGCATTGGTTTGGAAGTTTTCTCACAGGGGGAAAAGCGGTCCTTTTAAAGGGAACTAATCCCCGCACGATCTTGCATGCGGTTTCAGAAGAAAAATGTACCATTGTCTGGCTTCTTGTCCCGTGGGCACAGGATTTGCTCCTTGCAATCGATAACGGAGATGTGAAGTTAGAAGATTATGAGCTTAGCCAGTGGAGACTGATGCATATCGGCGCGCAGCCGGTACCGCCGAGCCTTATCAAACACTGGAAAGAATATTTCCCGAATCACCAGTATGATACTAACTATGGACTTTCAGAGTCGATCGGACCGGGATGTGTACATCTTGGCGTTGAGAATATCCATAAGGTTGGAGCAATCGGAGTTCCGGGATTTGGCTGGAAAGCTAAGATCATTGATGAACAAGGCAATGAAGTGAAACAAGGTGAGACCGGTGAATTAGCAGTGAAGGGACCTGGTGTCATGACCTGCTATTATAACGATCCGAAGGCGACGGCAGAGACTCTTCATGACGGATGGCTCTACACTGGTGATATGGCTATGCAGGATGAAGATGGATTCTATTACCTGGTTGACCGCAAGAAGGATGTCATTATCAGCGGCGGTGAGAACATTTATCCGGTGCAGATCGAGGATTTTCTCCGTACCAATGATAAGATCTTTGATGTGGCTGTTATCGGACTTCCGGATGCAAGACTTGGTGAAATCTCTGCGGCGATCATTGAACTGAAGCCGGGCGTAGAGTGTAGCGAGGAAGACATTAATCTATTCTGTAAAAAGCTTCCGAGGTATAAGAGACCGCGTAAGGTGATCTTTGCAGATATTCCAAGGAATCCTACAGGCAAGATCGAAAAGCCGAAGCTTCGTGAAAGATATGGGGCAGCTCACCTGATCGCAGATCAGAATGAAATTAAATAGATAAGATAGAGAAAGGGCATGTACCAATGAGGTGCATGCCCTTTTAGCTGGCTTTTATATAAAATTATTCGAAATCTCTTTTTTCAAATTTTGCTTCGCATGTCATCTGGATAAACAGCTTCTGGAACTGCTTGCGGTCTACGTCTCCAAGCATAACGGATGCATGGGCCTGCGTGCCTTTCAACTGCGGAAGCATAGAGAGAGCTTTTTCTGCAAGGGGATCTGTTGCTGCGCTGACAGAAAGCGCAATCAGCACTTCATCTGTATGCAGACGCGGATTCTTGCTTCCCTGATACTTTGTCTTTAAAAGCTGGATCGGCTCAATGGCTGCCGGCGAAATGACTTTTATCTCATGGTCTATTCCAGCAAGCTCTTTCAGTGCGTTCAGAAGAAGGGCAGCGGAAGCACCGAGAAGATTACTGGTCTTGCCGGTGATGATACGGCCGTCCTGAAGCTCTATGGCTGTAGCCGGGGCGCCTGTCTCTTCTTCCCGCTTCAATGCGGCGTCCACAACCTTTCGGTCATGTATATTAATGCCGGCCTGGTTCATCAGCATTTCCTGTTTAAACACTTCCTCCTCGCCGCACTCGCCAAGAAGTACGCGTCTCTTGGAAGCATAGTATCTGCGGATGATCTCCTGGTAAGAAGCTTCCTTACATACCTCATCATCACAAATACAGTTTCCGGCCATGTTAACGCCCATATCTGTAGGCGACTTGTATGGACTTGAACCATAAATCTTAGTGAAAATGGCATTGAGGACCGGATAGATCTCCACATCACGGTTGTAGTTGACAGTAGTCACACCGTAAGCTTCCAAATGGAATGGATCGATCATATTCACATCAGCCAGATCTGCAGTTGCAGCTTCATAAGCCATGTTGACCGGATGCTTTAACGGAATATTCCAGATCGGGAATGTCTCAAATTTAGCATAGCCGGCATTGATACCACGCTTATGTTCATTGTATAACTGGGAAAGACAGACAGCCATCTTACCGGAACCGGGACCCGGAGCCGTGATGACAACTAAAGGTCTCGTAGTCTCCACATAATCGTTCTTTCCATATCCTTCATCGCTGACAATCAGGGGGACATTGGACGGATATCCCGGGATCAGGTAGTGATAGTATGCCTTCACGCCCATATTCTCCAAACGCTTGCGGAAAAGAGTAGCACTTTCCTGACCGGTGTACTTGGTGATGACAACGCTGCCTACATATAATCCCTGCTCTTTGTAAATGTTCATGAGACGGAGAACATCCGTGTCATAAGTGATACCGTAATCTCCACGCACTTTATTTTTTTCAATATCCTCAGCGCTTATCACGATGATGATCTCAGCCTGATCGGAAAGGCGCTTCAGCATTCGAAGCTTGCTGTCAGGTTCAAAACCGGGTAAAACGCGGGAAGCGTGATAATCGTCAAATAGCTTGCCGCCAAATTCCAGATACAATTTGTTGTCAAAATGTCCGATTCGCTCTAAGATATGTGCGGATTGCATTTCGAGATACTTGTCGTTGTCAAATCCAATTTTCATGCCTTGTATATACCTCTCAAAATTTAAATGTTAAAAAAATACCACCTAAAAAGTATACTACAATTTATGACATGTTCACAATCTTTTTATAATATTTTCGTTGATTTATAAATGTCTCCTACTTATAATAAGAAAAGTGTTAGGAGGAATTACATGGACAATCAGAATCGTAATTCAAATCAGAATCGGAATTTCCGAAATAATAATTCCGGAAATAATCAGAATAATCAAAACAATCAGAATAAAGGCGGATTTCCCTTAGTCTTTATCATGTCGATCTTATCGATGCTTATCGTATTTGCACTGTACTCATTTCAGGATGTGCAGGAAGCGAAGGGAAACGAGGTATCCTATACGGAGTTTATCAAGATGGTAGATATGCACAAGGTGGAAAAGGTTGTGATCAAGAGTGATCGGATCGAAATCACAACAAAAGCCACGGATGATGATACAGTGTCTGCCACTTATTATACAGGTATAGTGGATGATGACACCCTTCCATCAAGGCTTGAGAAGGCAGGGGTAACCTTTGAACAGGAGATTCCAGACACAACTTCGGCGATGATCGCCAATGCGGTCATGTCTTTCCTGCCTCTTGTCATCATGATCGGGCTCTTGGTATGGCTGACCAGGCGAATGAGCAAGGGCGGCGGTATCATGGGCGTCGGGAAGAGCAATGCCAAGATGTATGTAGAGAAGCGTACGGGCGTTACATTTTTAGACGTAGCCGGACAGGACGAAGCAAAAGAGTCACTGCAGGAAGTAGTTGATTTTTTGCATAATCCGGGCAAATATACCAGCGTAGGCGCAAAGCTTCCGAAAGGTGCCCTTCTTGTAGGTCCTCCGGGAACAGGTAAGACTCTTCTTGCCAAAGCTGTGGCAGGTGAAGCGAATGTACCGTTTTTCTCGCTGAGCGGTTCTGCCTTTGTCGAGATGTATGTAGGCGTCGGGGCATCCCGTGTAAGAGACCTGTTTAAGCAGGCACAGGAGATGGCTCCATGCATTATTTTCATTGATGAGATCGATGCCATTGGAAAAAGCCGTGACAATCAGCTTGGCAGTAATGATGAGCGTGAACAGACTTTGAATCAGTTATTAGCTGAGATGGACGGATTTGAAAGTAATAAAGGACTGGTACTCCTGGCGGCAACGAACAGACCGGAGGTTTTGGATCCTGCACTTTTAAGACCGGGACGTTTTGACAGACGTATCATTGTAGAGAAACCGGATCTTAAGGGTCGTATCGATGTGTTGAAAGTACACTCGAAGGGGGTCAAGATGGATGAGACGGTCAATTTAGAGGAGATTGCTCTTGCAACTTCCGGTGCCGTTGGTTCAGATCTCGCCAATATGATCAATGAAGCTGCTATCAATGCGGTTAAGAACGGAAGAAAAGCAGTTTCCCAGAAAGACTTATTTGACGCAGTTGAAGTCGTTCTTGTGGGTAAGGAGAAGAAGGACCGCATCATGAGTAAGGAAGAACGGGAAATCGTTTCTTACCATGAGGTAGGGCATGCTTTGGTAAGCGCTTTGCAGAAGGATTCAGAACCGGTGCAGAAGATAACCATTGTCCCAAGAACCATGGGAGCTTTGGGATATGTCATGCAGACACCGGAAGAAGAAAAATTCTTAAATACCAAGAAAGAGCTGGAGGCTATGCTGGTAGGTCTTTTGGCCGGACGAGCAGCGGAAGAAGTGGTTTTCAATACAGTTACGACAGGCGCTTCCAATGATATCGAGCGTGCCACAAGCATAGCAAGAGCCATGATCACTCAGTATGGAATGAGTGAGAAATTCGGACTGATCGGATTGGAATCGATCCAGCACAGATATCTGGACGGAAGAGCCGTTTCCAATTGCGGTCAGCAGACGGCATCAGAGATTGACGCGGAAGTGATGCGTATCCTGAAGGAATCTTATGAGGAGGCTAAGAAACTTTTGATGGCACATCGTGAAGCGATGGATAAGATTGCCGCATTCCTGATCGAGAAGGAGACCATTACAGGTAAGGAATTTATGGAAATTCTTCGTGAGGTAGAAGGAGCGGGCGATACAGATGCTCCAAAGGAAGGCCGCATTTATAAGACAGAAGAATAAAATATTGGATAAATAAGATTTTCAAATCCCGCCAGTTGGTATACCATCTGACGGGATTTTCATTTATAATAAAGGCAGGAGTGTTGATAGACAATGTTCGATATTCAGGAAGAATTAAAAAAACTACCGGCTAAGCCCGGTGTATATATAATGCATGGAGAATCGGATGAGATCATCTATGTGGGGAAGGCGGTCATTTTAAAGAATCGAGTCAGGCAGTATTTCCAGAGCAGCAGGAACCGCGGTCCGAAGATCGATCAGATGGTGAGCCATATCACACGGTTTGAATATATTGTAACTGACTCAGAGTTAGAGGCACTTGTGCTGGAGTGCAATCTGATCAAGGAGCATAGACCCAAATACAATACCATGCTGATGGATGATAAGGCCTATCCATTTATAAAGGTGACGGTAGAGGAGCCGTTCCCAAGGGTATTGCTGGCAAGAAAGATGGTGCGTGACAAATCCAGATATTTCGGACCATACACATCTGTTGGGGCTGTGCGTGATACCATTGAGCTTCTTAGAAAGCTCTATCACGTAAGGAATTGCAATAAAAAGCTGCCTCGGGATATGGGAAAAGAAAGACCTTGCCTGAATTATCACATTCATCAGTGTGATGGTCCCTGTCAGGGATATATTTCTGAGGAGGAATATAAGGAACATATTAAGCAGGTCCTGTCTTTCCTTAGCGGGCATTATGACACCATTTTAGATCAGCTTAAGACACAGATGGAAGAAGCAGCGGAACAGTTGGAGTTTGAACGCGCTTCTGAATACAGAGATCTTTTGCTGGCAGTACAGAAGATCGCACAGAAACAGAAGATTACGGATACGCATGAGGAAACAGATCGGGATGTGCTGGCGGTTGCCAGAGAGAGCGAGGATGCTGTAGTGCAGGTATTCTTTATCAGGGGCGGCCGGCTGATAGGAAGAGATCATTTTTATCTGAAAGTGGGGAAGGATGAGGAAGAAGGAGAAATCCTTTCCAGTTTTATCAAGCAATATTATGGCGGGACACCATTTATTCCATCTCAGCTAATGCTTCCTGTGGAGATTGAGGATGCCGCTGTTCTTAAAGAGTGGCTCTCCGGAAAAGGAAACAGGCGAGTGAACATTCTGATTCCTAAAAAGGGACAAAAAGAAAAGCTGGTGGAACTGGCAAAGACCAATGCGCAGATGGTTCTTGAAAAGGATAGAGAGAGAATCAAGCGCGAGGAGGGAAGGACCATAGGCGCTGTGAAAGAGCTGGAGAAAATCCTTGGTATCGGGCGTGTTGTCCGCATGGAGGCCTATGACATTTCCAATACCAGCGGATTTGCATCTGTCGGATCTATGGTCGTATATGAACACGGCAAACCCAAACGCAACGATTACCGTAAGTTTAAGATTAAAGGCGTAAGCGGGATTGATGATTACGCGAGTATGCGAGAAGTGCTGACAAGACGGTTTGAGCATGGAATCAGAGAACAGGAAGAAGGTAGAAAAATCGGAGGATTCACTGCGTTTCCGGATCTGATTCTGATGGATGGCGGCCGGGGACAGGTAAACATCGCATTGGAGGTTATGGATAAACTGAATCTGTCTATCCCTGTGTGTGGTATGGTAAAAGATGATCACCACAGGACCAGAGGATTGTATTATAATAATGTAGAGCTTCCCATTGATACTCATTCCGAGTGTTTCCGGTTGATCACAAGAATTCAGGATGAGGCTCATCGGTTTGCGATCACATTTCATAAGCAGCTTCGAAGCCAGGCGCAAGTACACTCTGTATTGGATGATATTCCGGGTGTGGGGCCTGCAAGAAGAAAAGATCTGATGCGTAATTTTGAGAGCATCGAGGATATCAGAAAGGCTTCCGTCTCGGATCTTAAACAGTTACCGTCTATGAATGCGAAAGCCGCAAAAGAGATTTATGCCTTTTTTCATGATGGAAAAAGCGAAGAATAAAAGTTACAGGAGGTAGTGATGAATACAAAGAAAGAAGTAAAACTGCGAATAATCGCAGAACGGATGAATTTAAAGTATCTGACACCGGAGGTTTCTACCAAAGGACGAGGCGTTACTATTCCTGATATTAACAGACCATCGCTTCAGTTGGCCGGTTATTTTGAAAAGTTTCCTTACGAACGTGTGCAGATCGTGGGATATATTGAATATCGATATGTACACCAGTTAAGTAAAGAAGAGCGGATCAGGAATTTTACGGAATATTTATCCTATGATCTTCCCTGTGTCATCTTCTGCAGAGGTTTAGAGCCAAGTGAGGAGTTTTTAAAGCTTGCAGTTGAAAAGGATGTGCCGGTTTATATTACAGATGTTACAACTTCTGTTTTCATGGCTGAGTTGATCCGCTGGTTAAATGAAGAGTTGGCGCCATGCATTTCCATTCACGGGGTACTGATCGATGTATATGGTGTAGGCGTGTTGATACAAGGCGAGAGCGGTATCGGTAAAAGTGAGGCTGCTTTGGAGCTTGTCAAGCGTGGCCATAGACTTGTCAGTGATGATGTGGTGGAGATACGTAAGATCAATGATACCACCTTGCTTGGATCGGCTCCTGAGGTTACCAAGCATTTCATTGAGCTTAGAGGTATCGGAATCGTGGATGTCAAGACGCTTTACGGTGTGCAGAGCGTTCGAGAGACCCAGACCATCGATATGATCATTACTTTAGAGGAGTGGGACAAGCAGAGAGAGTATGATCGTCTGGGTATGGACGATGCATATACAGAGATTTTGGAAAATAAGATCATTTGCCATAATATTCCGATCAGGCCGGGACGAAATGTTGCGTTGATCGTGGAGACGGCTGCCATCAACCACAGGCAGAAGGAAATGGGATATAATGCAGCGCATGAGTTGTATCGTCGTGTGCAGAAGAGTATGGAACAGCGAAGGGATGATTAGTGTATGTATGTATTGGGCGTAGATGTAGGTGGAACGAGTATCAAACTTGGATTGTTAAGCGTCGAAGGAACAATAGTAGATAAGTGGGAAATCCCAACCCGCAAGGAAAATCATGCGGAATCTGTCATCCCGGATATCGCAGCATCCATTCAGGAAAAGATGAATGAGAAGCAGTTGAAAAGAGATCGGATACTGGGTATCGGCGTTGGAGTGCCGGCCCCTGTAGTGGGCGGCGGTTTTATCAAGACCACAGCCAATCTTGGATGGGTTGATAAGGACGTTAAAGGTGAGCTGGAAGCACTCACCGGGCTTACAGTCATGGTGGGTAATGATGCAAATATGGCTGCTCTTGGCGAGATGTGGATCGGCGCCGGAGACGGCGAAGAGAACATGGTGATGGTAACTCTTGGAACCGGCGTTGGCGGCGGCGCTATTGTAGGCGGAAGAGCCCTTGTGGGAGCTAACGGCGCAGCAGCAGAGATCGGTCATTTGAAAGTGAACTATGGAGAGACCAGAAGATGTGGATGCGGAAAATGCGGCTGCCTGGAGCAGTATGCATCAGCGACGGGTATTGCTTACCTTGCGAAAACTCGTTTATTAGAAGATGAGAAGCCTTCAATGCTCCGTGGCAAAGAAAAAGTATCTGCAAAAGATGTATTTGATGCAGTAAAAGCAGGAGATGAAGTAGCTATTGAGATTGCGGAGACTTTCGGCAAATATTTGGGATACGGTCTTTCAGATGTGGCAGCAGCCTTTGATCCGGCTGTATTTGTGATCGGAGGAGGCGTTTCAAAAGCGGGAGAGATTATTATTCCGTTTATAGAAAAATATTACCATGATCGTTGCTTCTTCGCTGACGAAGAAGTCCGCTTTGTTATTGCTACACTTGACAACGACGCAGGAATTGCAGGAGCGGCAAAATTATTGATCGATAGCGTAAAATAGGATAAGTCTAAATGATCAGATCAAACAAAGGAAAAAACAAGAGTCCGGCTTTGGTAAAAAGCCGGACTCTCGTTTTTTCCATAAGTTATAAATTGCTTAGGCATCTGTATTCGTTGAGTCACCACCGGTATCTGTGCTGCCTCCGCCGGTATCACCACCACCGGTGCCGCCGCCTGTGTCGCCGCCGGTGCCCGGATCAGGTGTCGGTATAACAGGATCAGGCGTTGGAGTCGGAGTTGTGCTTCCGCCGGTACCGCCACCCGTATCGGTATTACCGTTCTTGCCGGTATCATCAGCGTCGTCCTTGCCTTCTTCCTCCTCTTCTTCTTCCTCATCTTCCTCTTCTTCGTCATCGGCGTAATTGCCATGCCGCGAGCCGTCGCATCGCTGCCCGTTGATAACATCCGTCGCGACAAGTTCTGTACTGGTCGGACAATGATCACCGGGAAGAAGACCGGTGTAAGAGCAGGTTGCCATGGTGGTTACTGTGCTTGGCTGTTCGAAGTCTTTATATTCCAGATTCTCATGTATACGGCTCATGATGCCTTTCCAGATACGGAATCGATACCTGGTGTCAGAGTTACACTGCTTGTTATCATCGTAGCCACCCCATACAGCACAGGTGTAATATGGAGTAAATCCACAGAACCATAAGTCCTTGTTGGATGTAGTTGTACCTGTTTTACCTGCAACTGCCATGTTGCTTAACTGGCAGGCAGAACCGGTACCGCCATTGACTACGGATTTCATACAGCTGATCAGACAATAGGCAACTGATTCGTGAATGACACGGTGGCTTTCCTGTTCACCGTCTAAGAGAACGTTGCCGTCATGGTCTAAAATCTGTGTATACATAGTCGGTGTATGATAGGTGCCGCCGTTGGCGATCGCTGCATAGGCACCGCAAAGCTCATAGTTGTAAATACCGTCTGTCAGACCGCCGAGTGCAAGTGTCTGTCCAAGATCGCTGTAGACCTTGCCATTGATCTCTTTGTCCTTGACGAGTGTTGAAATACCAAAACTCTCGCAATACTCCATGCCGACTTCCTGAGTCACCATATCGCTGACTTGTACGGCACAGGAGTTAAGAGACCCTGCTATTGCCTTACGAGCTGTAACAGCTCCATTGTGACCACTGATCACCTTGCCACTGTAAAGCTTATAGTTGGTATCGTTGATGATTGAACCTACACCGATGGTTCCGGTATCAAAGGCCGGTGCGTAAGCTGCCAGAATCTTAAAACAAGAACCGGGTTGTCTCTTGGAACCCTTGTATGCGCGGTTTAAGGAGAGAGAAGTAGTCTTTTCTCCACGTCCGCCTACCATGGCCTTTATCTCGCCGGTGTACTGGTCCATGACTGTAACGGAAGCCTGTGGCTGGGGTGTGATATTGATAACCTCATCGTAGGTGTCTCCTTCTTGGGCAATCGTTGCCTTCCACTCCTCGACCATAGCCAACGCTTCGTCCTTGCTGGAGTAGAGGAGTCCCTGGGTCTTTCCGTGCTTTTCTTTCGCATATTTTTTAATATGGCCGGAGCTGTAGTTTTCCACAGTTCCGTCAGCTCTTGTGACAGTCAGCGCGTAATCCAGTCCCCATTCCTTCAGCCAAGGATAGTTATCATCGTCATTCATCTCTTCATCGCAGATCTTCTGAATCTCGACATTCTGTGTAGAATAAATGGTGAGACCGCCAGAATACAGTGCGTTGTAGGCTTGTGTCTCTGTATAGCCAAGCTGGTCCTGAAGGTCATTGATGACCTGATCGGTCAGAGCATCGATAAAATAACTGTATGGAGATGTATCCATTTCGCTGGAAACCTGCTGGATCCTTGCATAGACGTCATCGGCTTCAGCCTCATCGTATTCTTCCTGAGTGATATAGCCTTGCTCCAGCATATCGGAAAGAACCTTTTCACGACGTTTAGCGTTGGCCTCCGGGTCTGTGACCGGATTGTAATGGCTTGGGTTCTTGGTAATGCCGGCAATGACAGCGCACTCTGACAAAGTCAGGTCTTCCACATTTTTATTGAAGTATCGCTGGGCCGCAGCCTGCACGCCCAAACAGTTCTGACCTAAGTTAATGGTGTTGAGATAAGCTTCCATTATTTCATCCTTGGACATCTGCTTCTCAATCTGTACGGCCAGGTACTGTTCCTGAATCTTTCGTTTCAGCCGGTCTGAGAAGGTTTTCTCCTCCGTGAAGTTGGGGAAGACATTATTCTTGATCAGCTGCTGTGTTAATGTAGATGCACCTTCGGAGAAGTCTCCGGATGTGAGACCTACAACAGCAGCACGGGCGATACCTTGAAGATCGATACCGTTGTGTTCATAGAAACGGACATCCTCAATGGCTACAAATGCGTGCTGCAGCTGGATCGGAATCTCATCTATAGATTTGTAGACACGGTTGGAACCGGCTGCTACCAGCGTTTCAATCTGTGTCTTATTATCATCCGCATAGACAAAAGTTGTATACCCCTGTGGTTTCACATCGTCTGCTGAAATAGTAGGGGAATCATCAATGATACTCTTTGCAAACATGCCACAGGCAACAACGCCTGCGATACCTACAAGAATAATGATCAGGAGAAATGCTTTGATCAGGCGTAAGCCCAGACGCTTCCCCTGCTTTCCCTTCTTATTGGACAGCTTCTTATGTTGTTTGGCGGTTTTTCGTTTACCGTAATTCATGATACTGCCTCCTTTATACTCGGTCACCATTATAGCAAATTTACCTATTTAAATAAAGAATAAAAGTCGAATGTTCACAAAATCCTAATGAAAAATACAGAGACTCTTATGAATCTCTGTACTTCTTTGGCGTAATGCCGAAATATTTGGAAAAATGATTGGTAAAATGGCTTTGGTGAGAAAAGCCGCACATACTTGCAATCTGTGAAATCGGGATGCTTTTATTCTTCAGAAGCTGCCGGCTGATCTGCAGCCTGTACTCCGTGACATAATCAGAAGGTGTCTGTCCCGCGTAGCGGTGGAATATGGTGTAGCATTGCTTGCGGGAAACGTTTCCGGCGGCAGCTATGTCATCTACGGAAATTTTCTTCGCGTAATTTCTGTAGATGTAGGACAGCATCTGCTGAAAGTTTTCCGTCTCCTGGGTATTGCTGAGAGTCGGGATGAAAAAATTGTTTTTCAACGTCTCAAAAAGCAATGCCATGTATTCGTGGAATCTGGCAATGATCATAAGCTCCGTGCTGGCAGAATCCTGTGTCATCAGCACATGGATTTCCTTAAACAGAGAACGATATGATTCATAGTAAGGCGTCTGCCCGGATATGATGGCATAGTCCGGATGGACGGAGTGAAACAGGGGAGTGATATACTTGTTCTTGATGGATTCGGCCTGTGAAAAAAGGGCTTCGCTTGTGAGGCAGGTGTAATAGATACAGTCCTGCTTATCAATGGCAGCGTGGTAGTGGACACAGCCGGAGTTGATCACCATGATCTCGTGATCATGCAAAGTAAACTGTTCACCGCTTATAAACACATGCATCTGTCCGGTCTCCACATAGATTGTTTCTAATTCATTTGTCCAATAAGGCTGCGACTGCATGCCCGGGAAAGCGGATAAATGAAATTTGTTAAAATAGATAGGAAGATCGGAAATGTTGTAGTGCACAACCAGGGACGCATCCGGCAGGATCGTCATATCCTGCAGTATAACTTCATTTGTCATAATTACTCCTTGAACGGTACATTTATGCAATGATTTGCTGAAAATTTTTGTAAAAGCGCTCTGAAAAATCACAAATATGATAACATATATGCAATAAAAGTGTAAAGCATAAAAGCTGCCTTCGCTTGACAGGGTTGTTTTGTGTGACTTATCATAAGGCTGTGCCTGTAGAAAGGACTTCTTATAGCGCTGTAATCTTACAGAAAAGATACAGGCAGAAAGGTGGATCAAAGATGGAATTATTGGAGATGATGAAACATAGAAGAAGTATCCGTTCTTATACTGGTGAGCCGGTATCAGATGAGAATATGGAACTGATCTTAAAGGCTGGGCTTCTGGCTCCATCGGGGAAAAATATCAAACCCTGGGAGTTTGTAGTTGTAAAGGATAAAGAAACATTAAAGAAACTTTCCGTTTGCAGACCGGGTGGCGCGGCTATGTTAAAAGATGCGGATGCAGTGATCGTGGTCTTCGGTAACACAGGGGCTTCTGATGTGTGGACAGAAGACTGTTCTATTTCTATGGCATATATGCATTTGATGGCTGACGCACTTGGCGTTGGAAGCGTCTGGGTACAGGGACGTCTTCGGGAAAACCCCGATGGCGGCATGGCAGAAGACGTGGTAAGAGATTTGCTCAAGGTTCCGGACAACTATGCATTAGAGGCTTTCTTAAGCCTTGGAATGCCGGCTGTTTTTCCTGAAGCAAGAGAGGAAGAGGCTCTTTCTTATGATAAGATTCACAGAGAGACATTTTAGCCGGATTTTACGATCAATATGAGTGATTTGACAAAGTATAAGATTCTGTACGAGGGCGGCAGTGATGAGATCGTGGAGAAAAAATCCCGCTTTATCGCTAACTTAAAGCCGGTTTATACAGAAGAAGAAGCAATATCTTACATTGAACAGATCAAAAAAGAATATTGGGATGCCAGACACAGCTGCTATGCGTATGTACTGGGTGAACGGGGACAGATCCAACGGTTTTCGGATGATGGTGAACCTCAGGGAACGGCCGGAAAGCCGATTTTAGATGTGCTTCTCGGAAGTGAAGTGCGGGATGCTGTCATCGTGGTGACCCGCTATTTTGGCGGCACCCTTCTTGGGACCGGAGGACTTGTGCGGGCCTATTCCCGCACAGCGAGTCTGGGACTTCAGGCTTCGAAGGTGGCCTGGAAGACAAAAGGTATGAAGCTTGAGATCGAGACGGATTATACAGGACTTGGAAAGATTCAGTATATTCTGGGAAATGAGGGCATTCAGACTCTTGACAGCTCATATACAGACAAGGTAGTACTCAACGTACTTGTGCCCCTTGATCTGCTCGAGGGCTTGAAAGCGTCCTTGATAGAAGGGACCAATGGTACGGCAAAGCTTGCGGATGTAGAAGAGTGCTGGTTTGCTATGGTAGATAAAGAAGTGATCCTGTTATAAAAAAGTATAAGAAAACCTCCTGCGGTCGTGATACAGCCGTGGGAGGTTTTTTCGTTGCCAAGCATCCAGTGGAAGGTCCGGTGGACCTTTCATCTGGTTGGATACGCATTAAAGTCATGCCGCAAAGCGTCAATGACCTTGACAATCGGATCAGTCTTCCGGCTCGATCAGCCCGTATGAGCCGTCTTTTCGCCGATATACCACATTGGTCTTACCGGTCTTTATGTTGTTAAAGACAAAGAAAGCGTGACCTAAAAGTTCCATTTGGATACAGGCATCTTCCGGATCCAGTGGAGTGATATTGAAACGCTTGCTCCTTACGATACGGATCTCTTCGGAATCTACTGTATCAGTGAGAGCGGAGAGCTCCTCTATGAAGTCTTCTCCGGATTCTTCTCTGGCAATGATGTGATGCCTGAACTTACGGATCTGTCGCTTGATGACTTCGCAGGTCAGATCGATGGAAATGTCCCAGTTATTGCTCACTTGCTCGGAGCGAAGGATCATATCATGAGTGGGGATCGTTACCTCCACCTTTCGATCTTCACCGTGCTCGGATAAAACGACGCGGATAGAAGCTTCATCCTGCAAAAAGCGGTGCAATGGCGATAATCCCTGCTCCACCTGCTCCCGAAGCTTGGGTGTGACCTCTATATTTCTTCCGGTGATAATATAATTCATATCTGCCTCCGTCTATTTATTATTGAAAGCGGCACGCTTTCTAAGCCGCTGATCTAAGATCTTCTTACGGATACGCAAAGACTTTGGTGTTACTTCAAGAAGCTCGTCGGTATCGATAAAGTCCAGAGCTTCCTCCAGACTTAAAATGCGCGGCGGTGTCAGGCGAAGCGCTTCGTCAGCGCCGGATGAACGGGTATTGGTCAGATGCTTTGCCTTGCAGACGTTGATCTCGATATCATCTGTCTTTCCGTTCTGTCCGATGACCATACCGGCGTAAACCTTTTCTCCGGGACCGATGAAAAGGGAACCTCTCTCCTGAGCGATGAACAGACCATAGGTTACGGACTCGCCGCTCTCGAAAGCAATAAGAGAACCCTGCTTTCTGTACTGTATATCACCTTTATAAGGTTCATAGCCGTCAAAGGCTGTGTTCATAATACCGTTTCCCTTGGTGTCTGTTAAGAAATCGCCGCGGTAACCGATCAGTCCCCGGGATGGGATCTTAAACTCCATACGGGTATAGCTGCCGTTGCCGGCCCCCATGCTGATCAATTCGCCTTTTCTCTGACTTAATTTGTCAATGACAGTTCCCGTGAATTCATCCGGCACGTCAATATATGCGATTTCCATAGGCTCAAGGAGTTTTCCGTTCTCATCGTGTTTGTAGAGGACCTCCGCTTTGCTGACGGCAAATTCATAGCCTTCCCGACGCATATTTTCGATAAGTACGGATAAATGCAATTCGCCACGGCCCGAAACTTTAAAACTGTCGGTGGATTCCATCTCCTCCACGCGAAGAGAAACATCTGTATTCAGTTCCCTGAAAAGCCGGTCGCGGATATGACGGGAGGTGACATATTTGCCTTCCTGGCCCGCAAGCGGGGAGTCGTTGACGATAAACTGCATGGCGATCGTCGGCTCAGAAATCTTCTGGAACGGTATGGCCTTTGGATTCTCCGGAGAACAAAGGGTATCGCCGATGGCAATGTCTGCGATGCCTGAAATGGCAACGATGGAACCGATGGAGGCTTCTTTTACTTCTACCTTCTCCAATCCGTCAAATTCATAAAGTTTGCTGATGCGGACTTTCGTCTGCTTATCCGGCTCATGTTCATTGACAATGACAGCGTCCATACCGACACGAATGGTTCCGTTGTCCACTTTTCCCACGCCAATCCTGCCGACATACTCATTGTAATCAATGGTGCTGATGAGTACCTGAGTATCCGCGTCAGGGTCTCCTTCCGGAGCCGGGATATAATTGATGATGGTCTCAAACAAGGGTTTCATATCTTTCTCGTCATCGGTCAGGTCAAGAACGGCCACGCCAGCCTTGGCAGAGGCATATACAAATGGGCAGTCCAGTTGGTCATCGGAGGCATCTAAGTCGATGAAAAGCTCCAGTACCTCATCGATGACTTCCTCCGGACGAGCCTCCGGGCGATCGATCTTGTTGATGCAGACGATGACCGGAAGTTCCAATTCCAACGCTTTGCGAAGGACAAACTTCGTCTGAGGCATGGCGCCCTCAAATGCATCCACCACCAGGATGACACCGTTGACCATCTTGAGAACCCGCTCTACCTCGCCGCCGAAATCGGCATGGCCGGGGGTGTCGATAATGTTGATCTTGGTACCTTTATAAAAAACAGCTGTGTTTTTGGAAAGAATCGTGATGCCCCGTTCCCTCTCAATATCGTTGGAATCCATGACACGTTCGGCCACTTCCTGATTCTCACGAAAGACGCCGCTTTGCTTCAGCAATTCATCTACTAATGTTGTCTTTCCATGGTCTACATGGGCTATGATCGCAATATTTCGAATGTCTTCTCGTTTCTGTTTCATGTTATATACTTCCTCTTATTTAAATGTAATCCTTCTTTATAACCCTTTTAGTCTATCACATTTGTAAGATTTATCAAGGGAAAAGAGAAAAAAGCGTCAGGGTGGCCTTCCTTGACATGAGATAGTAATAATGCTAAAATTTTGATAAGTTTTGACTGAATTTAGGAGGGATAGTATGGCTATTTTTACAGGTGCAGGCGTGGCGATCGTCACACCATTTCATGAAGACGGAAGCATTGACTATGACAAGTTAGACCAGTTAATAGATTACCATTGTAGCAACGGCACAGACAGTATCGTGATCTGCGGTACCACCGGCGAGTCCTCTACGATGACAGAAAAGGAGCACATGGATTGTATCAAGTTTACGATCGATCAGGCGAAAGGAAGGATTCCGATCGTTGCCGGAACCGGTTCCAACTGTACACATACTGCGATCGAGCTCTCTAAGGAGGCGGCAGAATATGGCGCCGACGGTTTGCTGCTTGTGACACCGTATTACAATAAAGCAACACAGAACGGTCTGATCGCGCATTATACAGCAGTGGCTAAGGAAGCGAAAGCACCGATCATTCTTTACAGCGTGGCCAGCCGCACAGGCGTAAATATTGAGCCTGCAACTGTGGCAGAACTGGTGAAGAATGTAGATAATATCGTAGGCGTGAAGGAAGCATCCGGCAATATTTCACAGGTCGCAAAGATTATGAATCTGACAGACGGGAACATCGATCTTTATTCAGGCAATGACGATCAGATCGTGCCGATCCTGTCTCTTGGCGGTAAGGGTGTGATTTCCGTTCTTTCCAATGTGGCTCCTGAGGAGGCACATGACATTTGCCAGCTGTATTTTGACGGTAAGGTTAAGGAAGCGGCAGATCTTCAGATCAAGGCAATCCCGCTTATTAATGCACTCTTTAGCGAGGTGAATCCGATTCCGGTGAAAAAGGCGATGCAGCTGATGGGTGTTGACTGTGGTCCGCTGCGGATGCCGCTGACAGAACTTTCCGATGCCCACACGGAGGCTCTTGCAAAGGCAATGAAAGAATTTGGGATCAAGTTGGCGTAGGCATACGAATTCGGAGGACAGATAAAAGATGATTAAGGCAATTATGCATGGAGTGAACGGCAGGATGGGACAGCAGATCGTGAAGCTTGTAGAAGCGGATGAAGCTATCACATTTGTTGCCGGTGTGGATACTTACACAGGGATCGAAAACCCGTTCCCGGTCTTTACAGATATTTCCAGGTGCGATGTGGAAGCGGATGTGATCATTGATTTTTCCAATGCAAAAGCAATAGATGGCCTGCTTGACTACTGTGTTGCAAAGCAGGTGCCGGCAGTGATCTGCACCACAGGACTTTCCGAGGAACAGCTTGAGAAACTGGAGAATGCTGCAGGAAAAGTGGCAATCTTAAAATCAGCCAATATGTCATTGGGAATCAATCTTCTTATGAAGATGCTCCAGGATGCTACCCGTGTACTTTCACCGGCAGGGTATGATATTGAGATCGTTGAAAAACACCATAATCAGAAGCTTGACGCACCTTCAGGAACAGCCATTGCTTTGGCAGATTCCATCAACGAGGCGGCTGACAATGCGTATGAATATGTGTATGACAGAAGTAACGTGCGAAAGAAACGTGAGGCTAAGGAACTGGGAATCTCTGCAGTCCGCGGCGGAACCATCGTCGGTGAGCATGAGGTGATTTTTGCCGGCACGGATGAAGTGATTGAATTTAAGCATACGGCTTATTCCCGGACTGTTTTTGGTAAGGGTGCGGTTGAAGCAGCTAAATTCCTTGCAGGAAAACCGGCCGGCCGTTATGACATGGCAGACGTCATCGCATTTTAGCAAAGCAGGAGAACAGTATGCGGTTCAGACCTTGTATCGATATTCATAACGGATGCGTGAAGCAGATCGTCGGTGGCAGCTTAAAGGACGCAGGTGATAAGGCGAAAGAGAATTTTTCCGCAGATGTGGACGCGGACTATTTTGCAAAGCTCTACCAACGTAAAGGACTATCCGGCGGTCATGTGATTTTGCTGAATCCGGCTTCGTCCCCCTATTATGCGGAGACGAAACGGCAGGCTCTTCTGGCCCTTGCGGCATATCCGGGAGGTCTGCAGGTGGGTGGCGGCATCAATGAAGAGAATGCTTTGGAGTATCTTAATGCGGGCGCTTCCCACGTGATCGTAACTTCCTATGTATTTAAAGACGGGCAGATCCGGTGGGATCATCTGAGAGAACTGTCATCGCTTGTAGGTAAGGACCGTCTGGTGGTGGATCTTAGCTGCAGAAAAAAGGATGGGTGTTACTACATTGTGACCGATCGATGGCAAACGTATACAGAAGTTGTACTTGACGCTGTTGTTTTGAAAGAGATAGCAGCTTATTGTGATGAGTTTTTGATCCACGGAGTAGATGTGGAGGGAAAAGCTTCCGGCATCGATGAGGAACTGGCAAAGATCCTGGCTTTATATACAGCAGATGAACGGGCGATTCCCATAACTTACGCAGGTGGGATCGCGTCTATGAAGGACATAGAAAATTTGAAGAAAATCACGCACGGAAAGATTGATTTTACAATCGGAAGTGCTTTGGATTTATTTGGCGGACCCCTTCCGTTTGAAGAAGTGGCCGCGATTTCATAAGGAGAATGAATCATTATGGGTTTATTTCAGAAAATTTTTGGTACACACAGTGAAAATGAGCTGAAGCGTATTTATCCGATCGTTGATCAGATCGAGGCACTGGACAGTGAAATGCAGTCTCTTTCGGATGAGGAGCTTAAGGCAAAGACAAAGGAATTCAAGGAACGTCTTGCGGCAGGCGAGACACTGGATGATCTTTTGGTGGAAGCCTTTGCGGTGGTAAGAGAGGCAGCGGACCGTGTGCTTCATATGAAACATTACCGGGTGCAGCTGATCGGTGGTATCATCCTCCATCAGGGACGTATTGCCGAGATGAAGACCGGTGAAGGTAAGACACTGGTGTCTACGCTCCCTGCTTATTTAAATGGTCTGACCGGAGAGGGTGTCAATATCGTCACAGTCAATGATTATCTGGCAAAACGTGATGCGGAATGGATGGGACAAGTCCATGAATTTTTAGGCTTAAGTGTAGGTTGTGTCCTGAATGAGATGAATTCCGATGAGCGTAGAGAGCAGTACAATAAAGATATTACTTACGTCACCAACAATGAGCTTGGATTTGATTACTTACGAGATAACATGGTTGTCTATAAGAAGCAACTGGTACAGCGTGGCATGAAATATGCCATCATCGACGAGGTGGATTCAGTCCTGATCGATGAGGCCAGAACCCCTCTTATCATCTCCGGTGCCAGCGGAAAGTCCACCAAGCTTTATGAGGCCTGCGATATTCTTGCCCGTCAGATGGAGCGCGGAGAAGCAAGCAAAGAGTTCTCCAAGATGGATGCCATCATGGGTGAAGAGATTGAAGAGACAGGTGACTTTATCGTCAATGAAAAAGAGAAGAATATCAACCTGACAGAGGATGGTGTAAAGAAAGTTGAGCAGTTCTTCCATATAGAGAATCTGGCGGACGCACAGAACCTGGAGATCCAGCATAATATCATTCTGGCACTCCGGGCGCATAATTTGATGTTCCGTGATCAGGATTATGTTGTAAAGGAGGATCAGGTACTGATCGTAGACGAGTTTACCGGACGTATCATGCCGGGACGCCGCTACTCAGATGGCCTGCACCAGGCAATCGAGGCGAAAGAGCATGTGAAGGTGAAGAGAGAAAGCCGTACCCTTGCAACCATCACTTTCCAGAATTTGTTTAATAAGTTTGAGAAGAAGGCAGGTATGACAGGTACTGCCCTGACAGAGGAAAATGAGTTCCGTGAGATTTACGGAATGGATGTAATTGAAATTCCGACCAACAAGCCGATCGCCCGAATCGATTTGAATGATGCGGTTTACAAGACCCAGCGGGAGAAATTCCGTGCCGTCTGCGACGAGATCGAGAGAGCTCACGCCAGCCATCAGCCTGTACTGGTCGGTACCATCACCATCGAGACATCAGAGCTTTTAAGCGGTATGCTGAGACGCCGTGGCATCAAACATAATGTGCTGAATGCCAAGTTCCATGAGCTGGAGGCGCAGATCGTTGCCGAGGCCGGAGTACATGATGCGGTTACCATCGCCACCAATATGGCCGGCCGTGGTACGGATATTAAGCTGGATGAGGAAGCGAAGGCGGCCGGCGGTTTGAAGATCATCGGTACGGAGCGTCATGAGTCCCGCCGTATTGACAATCAGCTGCGGGGACGTTCCGGAAGACAGGGAGACCCGGGCGAGTCCCGTTTTTATATTTCCCTGGAGGATGATCTGATGCGTTTGTTCGGCTCGGAACGTCTGATGAGTGCATTTGAAGCATTGGGCGTGGAAGAAGGCGAGCAGATCGAGCATAAGATGCTCTCAAGTGCTATTGAGAAGGCCCAGGAAAAGATTGAGAATAACAACTTTGGTATTCGTAAGAATCTGTTGGATTATGACCAGGTCAACAATGAGCAGCGGGAAATCATTTATGAAGAGAGGAAGCATGTGCTTAACGGAGACAACATGCGGGATTCTATCTTCCATATGATGAATGAATATCTGGAGGATACAGTAGACGCTGAGATTTCCGACGACCTTGAACCGGAAGAGTGGGACCTTGCATCTCTCAACAGCGAAGTGCTCCACACCATTCCGATGCATCCTGTCACACCATCCGATGTATCCGGTATCAGTAAGAAGGAGTTGAAACATCTCTTAAAAGAGCGCGCTGCCAAGGCATATGAGTTAAAAGAGACGGAATTCCCAGAGGCTGAGCAGATGCGTGAAGTGGAGCGTGTGGTTCTCTTGAAAGTCATCGATACCAAATGGATGGGTCACATCGACGATATGGATCAGCTGCGGCAGGGCATTGGGCTGCAGGCTTACGGTAACCGTGATCCGAAGGTAGAGTACAAGATGATCGGTTACGAAATGTTCGGCGAGATGACAAGAAGCATCCAGAAGGACACTGTCAGAGCCCTGTTCCGCGTCAGAGTTGAACAGCCACAGGAGCGTGAACAGGTGGCTAAACCATTGGCAACAAATAAGGATGATACGGCGACCAAGGGACCGAAAAAACGTGAGGAGAAAAAGATTTATCCAAACGATCCGTGTCCTTGCGGAAGTGGTAAGAAATATAAGCAGTGCTGCGGTAGAAAATAATCCGCGGTACTTGAAAAAGGGGTGAGAAGCAGTGGTTGAGTTAGATCAGATGAAAAGTGTGATCTTAGCCTACGAAGAACCTCTTGCTGAAATGAGGGATTCACTTTGACGTCTCTTCAAAGAAAGCAAGAGTCGAAGAATTAGAACGGAAAAGCGAAGAGCCTACCTTTTGGAATAATCCGGAAGAGAGTCAGGCTCTTATGAAAGAATTAAAAGACCTTAAGACCCAGATTGAAACCATTGACAGTTTATTTCAGGGGTATGAAGATATCCTGGTTTTGATCGAGATGGGGTATGAAGAAGGGGATCAGGAGATGGTTGCGGAGATCCAGGCAGAGATCGATCGATTTGTCTCTGTATATGAAGAACTTCGGATCCGCACACTTCTTTCCGGGGAGTATGATTCCTGCAATGCGATCCTGACTCTGCACGCAGGCGCAGGCGGCACAGAGTCCTGCGATTGGGCCAATATGCTTTACCGCATGTATAACAGGTGGGCAGAGAAAAAAGGTTTTGGGGTTACAGTACTTGACTTTTTAGAGGGAGATATCGCCGGTATCAAGTCTGTCACTTTTGAGATCAAAGGAGAAAATGCCTACGGATATTTGAAATCGGAGAAAGGCGTGCACCGACTGGTGCGCATTTCCCCGTTTAATGCCAACGGAAAACGGCAGACTTCTTTTGTGTCCATGGATGTGATGCCGGATATTGAGGAAGATATCGATATCGAGATCGCGGATGAGGATCTTCGGATCGATACATATCGTTCCAGTGGTGCCGGCGGCCAGCATATCAATAAGACATCTTCGGCCATTCGTATCACACATTTGCCGACAGGAATCGTGGTACAGTGTCAGAATGAAAGATCGCAGCATCATAACAAAGATAAAGCCATGCAGATGCTGAAGGCGAAATTAAAGCTTTTAAAAGAGCAGGAGCAGGCGGAGAAGGTCTCAGACATCCGAGGCGAGATCAAAGAGATCGGTTTCGGCAATCAGATCCGTTCCTATGTGATGCAGCCTTACACCTTGGTGAAGGATCATAGGACTAATACGGAAAACAGTAATGTTTCGGCGGTCATGGACGGGGACATTGATTTGTTTATAAACGCTTACTTGAAAGACTTGGCAAGCGATAAGGAGGAATAGAATGATCAATATAGCAGTGATGGGATATGGTACAGTCGGTTCAGGGGTGGTAGAAGTGATAGATACCAACCAGTCTCTGATCAATGAAAGGATCGGAGAAGAACTGAATATCAAATATGTACTGGACCTGAGAGATTTCCCGGGAGATCCTGTTCAGGAGAAAGTGGTCCATGATTTTGAGACGATCATTAATGATGAATCGGTTTCAATTGTTGTGGAAGTGATGGGCGGATTAAACCCTTCCTATACATTTGTAAAGAGAAGCCTGCAGGCGGGAAAGAGCGTTGCCACTTCCAATAAGGCTTTGGTAGCAGCCCACGGTGCTGAACTCTTATCCATTGCAAAAGAGAATCATGTAAGCTTCCTGTACGAGGCAAGTGTGGGCGGCGGAATTCCCATTATCCGTCCGTTAAAGACTTCTCTTACAGGTGATGCGATCGAAATTATCAGTGGTATACTGAACGGAACCACCAATTATATGCTGACGAAAATGTTTTATGAGGGGGCAGACTACGACACGGTTTTGAAAGAGGCACAGGCCCTTGGCTATGCTGAGCGCAATCCGGAGGCTGACGTAGAGGGACATGACGCCTGCAGAAAGATTGCTATTCTTTCTTCTATAGTTACCGGTAAAACTGTTGATTTTGAAAATATTTACTGTGAGGGTATCACAAAGGTTACTACAGAAGACATGAAATATGCCAAGGCGCTTGGTTATACCATTAAGCTCCTTGCTTCCGGTAAATATGATGCAGGGAAGCTGGATGCGATCGTTGCACCTTGTATGGTGAAACCGGAAAACCCGCTGTACCATGTGGATGATGTGTTTAACGCTATTTTCGTGCGAGGCAATATGCTGGGCGATTCTATGTTCTATGGAAGCGGTGCAGGAAAACTCCCTACAGCCAGTGCTGTCGTGGGCGATATCATTGAGGCGGCCATGAACCCGGGCAAGAGCATGATGTCTACCTGGAGTGAGGAAAAGCTGATGCCGGAAGACATCGACCAGTCTAAGCGGCGGTTCTTTGTGCGCATGAGGGGCCAGGCAGAGATGGTGAAGGCAGATGTTGAAAAAGCCTTTGGCAAGGTAAAGATCGTAAAGGCAGAGGGGCTTGAGGGCGAATTTGGATTTGTTACGGACATCATAAAAGAAGGCGCATACAAAGAAGCAGCGGCAGGATTTGGCGATGCGATCCTTCATATGATCCGCATCACAGGCTGATACATAAAGAATTTAAATTAAAAGGACTGACACTGTCTGATCAGTGTCCGGTCCTTTTTTTACTATTGCCATATACGGCCTTTGATTCAGCAACTTGAGATGCGTATTTTGGGGAAGCATATGGATGCATATCATAATCCGGATAGGGTTCTTTATCAATTCCCTGCTGCATGAGTGCTTTTGCTTTTTCCTTGAGATGCTGCCGCAGGGAAGGCGTGGACCTGTATATCTGGGTCAAGTCATGGCAGAGCAGCAAGTCAGTAGGAATGCGGTAGAGATCGGCAATCAAAATGATCAGTTCCAGATCGGGCAAGCGTCTGCAGTTTTCAAAGTGTGCATATCCTTGCCTGGAGATTTGAAGAAGGAGACTTACTTCTTCCTGAGTCAGGTTATTTTTCTTTCGCAAATGTTTCAGATTCTTTCCGATCCGTTCTGCCAGCATAGCATTCTCCTGAAAGGAGCTGCCTACATTTTGCTTAAATTACTATTGTGGTATCGTCCGTCAAAGGTTACATCCTCCCCAAACCACGCAGGCGGGACAAATGTATTGGCTTCTTTCTCTGAAGGAAATTCAACTTCTGCAAGGATCAGAGGTGCAAGATCATCTTCAAAGACATCCAACTCGATCGTCAAAGCGTCGTTTCCCGGAACCGGTATCATGTAGCGCCGTTTTCGTATGATACGCCCGTCTGTCTTTTCCTTTAAGTGTTCGTAAGACGCTTTGTCGAGGGGAAGATTATACTCCTGACGCACCATCATTCCTTTGGATTTGTAGGTCAGCTCGTATTTGTCATTGTCACGACGAATGCGGACCACCGGTGTGGTGTTTAAATACCCCTGCTCGATCAGGCGGCAAGGATAAGAAGCTGTATTATCCGGCAAAGCATGTACCAAATATTTGCGTTCGATTTCCATAAAGTGCTCCTTATCATTTTTTTATTATCATAA
>R04__coassemble_117_pt1 | contig 29093 bp, 28 predicted proteins | sample R04__metabat2_low_PE_051 | metagenome-assembled genome bin R04
TGCGGAAGGAAAACGCCGTGCCCGCGCGTTGTTATATCATTTCCTCCCGCGGGGGCTAGATTTTGGGTAAGTCAATCGCTTTCTCCGCGGGTTGTTACCCATTTTCTTCCCGCGCCTCTTCGATTTTGGGTAACGCAGGGGCTTTTCCCGCGGGTTGCTGCCCAACCTCCGCCAGCATGATGGCCGCAAGACAGCCAGTCTTGCGCTGCCTCCGCAAAAAAAGGGTGTCGAACCCATAAAAGTCCGACACCCTTGTCACTTCCTTGTCATCACGAATATAAAATACAAAAGGCAAAGGCACTTCGACCATAAGTCGAAGCGCCTTTGCTTATGTTGATAATTTAATCCTTTATCTAAGAAAAGTCAATAAGGAATTTGGAATTTCCTTTACCACGCTCCACTCAGCTTTCCAAATTCCACTTTTTGTCCTGCGCACTTTTCCAAATTTTCCCTTTACTCTTGCAATTCCTATTTTAGGCATCTATAATAGGAAACGAATTAGATATGGTTATGACAGGGGTGTCTTCGGACTGAGATGTATGTTTTATACAATCCCTTATTACTTGATCCGGATCATGCCGGCGTAGGGAGTTCATAAGATCAATTAAAAAGATCTGAGGCATTCTACGGAGTGCCTCTTTTTTGTTGCAGCTAAAGGATGCTGCCTGCCCCAGTGGCAGGTAAGCCATACAACCGGTAGTTTCCTTAGCTTTTCTACACAACAAATTTTTGCTTTTAAGCGGAGCCTGTGAACATGTGCATGCCATATTGAAAGAAAGGATGGACTTACATATGCAGAAAAAAATCTATATGCCTGTTATTGTGATGGCGGCTGCCATCGCACTTTGGGAAGCAGCCGTCAGGATCTTTGATATCAGTCTCTACATTCTGCCTGCTCCATCCAAGATATTTCAGGCGATAATCGAGAGCAGAGATGTCTTATTATCGCACTCTTTGGTCACATTGGAAGAATCTCTGATCGGTCTTGGCATTTCCACAGTGCTTGCGATCATCATCGCCATTGGCATGGATCTGTCAAAATCATTTAAGACCAGTCTCTATCCGTTCCTGATCGTCACACAGACTGTGCCGGTCATGGTTTTAGGACCATTGTTTTCCATCTGGCTGGGATTCGGACTGGCGCCGAAGGTAATGATCGTTATCTTCATGTGCTTCTTCCCCATCACTATTTCCTTCTGCGATGCATTGGGACAGGTGGACCAAAACCAGATCAATCTGTTGAGAAGCTTTGGCGCAAATCATTTACAAATCTATACCATCGTAAAGATTCCCGCCGGAGCCATCGGCCTGTTTTCCGGATTGAAGGTCGCTGCCACTTACTGTATCGGCGGCGCCATCGTCGGTGAGTGGCTGTCTTCATCAGCAGGTCTGGGCTACTATATGTTGCGTGTGAAAAACGGCTACATGCTGGACAAGGTATTTGCATGCGTGGTGATCATTATCATCTTAAGTTTACTGCTCCACGTTTCTGTTACCTTGATCGAGTACATAGCATTTCCACACCTGAGAAGAAAGAGAGGAAACTAAACATGAAAAAGAAACTTTTGTCTATCGCACTTATCGGAATCATGACACTGTCTTTGGCTGCCTGCGGTTCAAGCGATGATTCTGCAGATTCATCTACCGCTGATGGCGAGCTGAAAACCGTCACATTGATGCTCGACTACACACCAAACACCAACCACACCGGTTTTTATGTGGCACAGGATCTTGGCTACTACGAAGAGGCCGGTTTAAATGTTGAGATCGTTGAGCCAGGCGACAATGCGACCACTTCTATGGTGGCAACAGGAAACGCTGATTTCGGTGTCAGCTATCAGGAGGATGTAACATACGCTCTGACTGCAGAGGAGGCTCTTCCGATCAAGACCATCGCGACTATCATCCAGCACAACACCAGCGGATTTGTTTCATTGGCAGATGCAGGCATTGAGAGCCCTGCAGATTTTGAAGGCAAGACTTACGCAGGCTGGGGTGCTCCAAGTGAGGAGGCTGTTATCGAAGCCGTTATGAAGAAAGCCGGCGCAGATTTTTCTAAGCTTACTATTGTAGGCGCTGACGGTTCCGGATTTGCATCTCTCTCTGCAGAGGAAGGTGGCAACAATGTAAATATCCAGTGGGAGTTCTACGGATGGGCTGTTACCCAGGGACTCATGGATGGCTATGACTTAAATTACATTGCCTGCTCTGATCTTGACGAGCGCCTTGACTACTACACACCGGTCATCATCACCAACAACGACCTGATCGAGTCAGACCCTGACACAATCCAGGCATTTATGGACGCAACCAAGAAAGGTTATGAGTATGCCATCGAGAACCCGGAGGAATCGGCTGAGATCCTTCAGAAGACTGCATTGCCGGATACGGATATCGAATTCCTTACAGAGTCTCAGAAATATTTGAGCGAGCAGTACTCTTTAGACAGCGATGTATGGGGAATGATGAAGGATTCTGTATGGGATAATTACACAGACTTCATGTATGAGTATGGCCTGATCGACCACACTATCGAAGCTGCCGACCAGTACACCAACCAGTTCGTTGAGGAATAATCAAGGAGCCAACTTCTTATGAAGCTTACGATTAAAGATTTGTGTCTGTCCTTCGAGGACAAACAGGTATTAAACAATATAAACCTTGGCATTGAGGAAGGCGAATTTATCGCCCTTCTCGGCCCCAGCGGCTGTGGAAAATCCACCATTTTAAATGTGTTGGCCGGGCTGATCCCTAAGGACAGCGGCACCGTTATGGTGGACGGAGAAAAGCTTGACGGCTTAAGCCGGCATTTTGCCTACATGCCCCAGAATGACTTACTCCTCCCTTGGAAAACCATTCTGGAAAATGTCTGCCTTTACGGGAAGATAAACGGCAACAAAAAGCAGGTACTTGAAAAAGCCAACAAGGAATTTACCACATTTGGTCTGGACGGTTATCAGAATGCCTATCCAAGCGAACTCTCCGGCGGCATGCGCCAGCGGGCTGCATTTCTTCGGACCGCCATGTGTGATGCGGACATACTGCTTTTAGATGAACCCTTTGGCGCATTGGACGTGATCACGAGAAACGATATGCAGGACTGGCTTTTACAGCTTCGAAAAGAATACAACCGCACCACCCTTTTAGTGACTCACGATGTGGACGAAGCCCTGTTCCTGGCAGACAAAATCTTTATTCTCTCCCACAGACCGGCCTCTCTTCTTCGCACCATCGACTTAAGCGGCGAGGAAAAATCAAGGGAATGGCTGTTTTCTAAGGGAGAACTTAAGAAAGAAATATTTGAACTTTTAAAAGGAGAGAACCAATATGCATGATGCACATTTTCACATGACAGACGAATTATTTGCCAGTATGAAAATGCATCGCATGATGGGAATCGCCAATGCTGAAAACAAAGAAGAGTACGCCCGTTTGCAAATACAGCAGCGGGAGTACTCTTTTTCTGTCAGTGTTGGGGTACATCCCTGGCACGCTTCTATGGAAGCTCTTACCGCGATGGAACCTCTTCTTTTTGATCCGGCCGTTGGCCTCATCGGGGAAATCGGCTTAGATAACGTCTGGTGCGAGACAGACATGGATGTACAGCGGGAAGTATTTACCCGCCAGCTTGCCATCGCAAGCAAACTAAAGAAACCGGCGATCCTTCATACGAAGGGAATGGAGGCAGAGATTGCATCCATGATCTCGAAGTATCCTAACCGCTATCTGGTGCATTGGTACTCCTGCACTTCTCACCTTCTGGATTATCTCGATCTTGACTGCTATTTTACCGTCGGCCCGTCTGTCGGCCTGGATGCATCCGTCACGCGCGTTGCCTTGGAGGCACCCCTTGAGAGACTTCTCCTTGAAACCGATGGCATCAGCGCTGTTAAATGGGTGGCGGAAGCTTATCCGGAAGCGCTTTCTATTGCTGATGCAAAGAAAAAGTGCCTGCACGCGCAGACACTTGACCGCTCGCTGCATGTCATAGCAAAACTTCGTGGTCTTGACCCTAAGGACCTGGAAGCCAGACTTGACACCAACTTTAAACAGTTTTTATCGCCATTTAAATAATTTCTTCCCCGGCCTTAAGCTGTCCGATCATGCCCCGCATACGGGCATTCTCTTCCATCAGGGCCAGAATCTCATTTCGGTAAGCCCCATCCCGCTTCATATAGCGGGAGGAAATAATATCCGTGACATCGATCAGGCAACGGATCTTTTCCATCATCACGTTGACTGTCATCTGTATGTCCCGGTAATATTCCTTTGCATAGACACACATGGGTAAAAAGTAGGCCCGCATTTCCTGGACAAATGCAGTGGCTTCTGCAATGGAAAGTCCGGCGATCTGCTCCACTAAGTTCCCACGGTCAGAAAGCGCAACCAGGACCGCCAGTTTATCCTTCTTGATCCCATCGTAATATTTCTGATAGCTCTCATCATTTGTAATGACAGGTCTTGTCATGAGCCGCACAATGTGAAGTACTTTTGGATCCAAATGATGCACATCCACCAGCTCATCACCATTCGCCTCAAATGCTACATTTTCCAGCATATCGTGACAAAGCATCGCGGCAAGCAGGATGTCATATTCCTCTTTGGAGATGGCGATGCGAAGATCCATCAGCTGTATGGTGGCCTCAAGACAATGCATAAGACTGGTCGCCCGGTTCTTATCCGATGTAAAGGATCGCCTTAGGATCGACCCAAGCCATTCCTTTGCCAGGGGCAGGGCAATTAATGTATTGGTAAGACTTCGTTCCTTTGCATAGGTTTCGATCGTATTGTATAAATATTCTGTCTGACTCATAATTTTCTCCTAAAGCATTGCTCTGTGAATGTCTGCTCAAATCTTCCAAAGGCTCTTCCACTCTTCGCGAAGGGATGCATTTTCTGCACGAAGCGCTTCAATCTGTTTCTGCAAGCTTTCCTCTTCTTCTTCGTAGCGGTCAACCAAAAGCTCCGCAGCCTCGGTTAAACAGCGCATCTTATCCTCCAATACGATAAATGCCTTGGCAATTTCCGGATAATGCTCTTTTCCATAGTCGCAGATCGGGAACAGATATTTCTTGGTCTCACCTGCATACTCGTGGATCTTCCAGGCTGACATATTATAGAGGTCTTCTACGTTGTTTCCCCGGTCAGAAAGCTTGATAAGCGCCGCCAGCTTATTTTCTGCAATTCCCCGAAAATGCGCTCGTTCCTCTTCCTCGGTAAAGTCTCGCCTCTTTGACACTGCCTTCACTGTATCATACACGCGGGCATCCAGATGAAACTGGATCACCAGCTCTTTACCATGCTCTAAAAATGGAATATCCTCGATCATGTCATGGCAAAGGGCTGCTGCCAAAAGGATATCCAATTCATTATCAGAAAGCGGAATCCTAAGCTCGATCAGCATTTTGCACACCATTAACGGGTGGATCAGATAAGGCATCCGATAGGTTCTGTCCCCTTTGACTACTGTTGATTTCCGATAATCCCCGTCGTGCAATCCCCTGGCTAAAGGCAGGGCAATAGCCGTATTTAACAGCTCTTTTCTTGTGGCAAAAAACTCCACATACTCGTAAGCAGGCTGTACCATCCAGAATTCCTCTTCGTTGTAAGAAAGAATTTCCGGATCGATCTTTCCCAACATATGATTTACTTTTTCCTGAAACTGATTGCTGATTCCCATCTCTTACTTCTCCACTTTCTACCCCGTAACTCTCTTATTTCTCCACTCGCTGTCTGTAAATCTCCTCTAAATCTTCAATCGCCATCTGCGGATCCATAGAATGAAACATATAGTAGTTTTTCCTCATAGTCTGTGCCGGCGCCCATTTTAAAACTTTTTTACTGCTTAATTTTCTCCAGATACACCAATACCGATACAGATAGCCGATCCAGTACAAGGTATTCTCATCGCAAATATTTTCCGTCCGCGGAAGGTCCTCATCCGCCTCCAATTCTTCCATAAGATACTCTTCGCCGGCCCACTGGTAATGATTGTACACCGAATCCAGTCCGGCGGCTACCTTGGAGTTCATGAAACGCTTAATGAATATCTCTGAATCCAGTCCTTCCTTTGCAGAAAGTTCAAATAAGCGGCCTTGTATATCACAAATTTTTAATTCCCACTCTGTCATCTGCCATTTCTCCTACGCATTTGCAATGATCTCGTCAAAATACAGTCCTTCGCGACGATACCTCCTGCAGATTTCTCCGGCAAGCGAAATCCCCTCCTGCCGTTTCTTATATGCTGCCTGCTGTAAACATTTTCTTTCTAAAAATGACAGCTCAATCTCTTTCTCTATGCAAACTTTTTTACAAGCCTTCTCCGTCACAGCCGCGTACTGCTCACCTAACTTTAACGCCGAAATGCTTTCCACCAGCGCTTTATCAGTTATATTTCCCTGGAAAAAATTATCCAGCACATAAAACATCCGATCATCTGCGATATTTCCACTGATCACATCACTTTCACCTAAGAAATCCTGATACTTTTTGTAAATAGGAGTACCTTCGATTGCCGCAAGCTTTCCTCTGTTCCATGCAATAAACATAGCCCATTCAAGACCGGTTTCTATATGGCAGACTTTAAGGCTGTTTAAATCGATAGAAACAAGGTATGTCTTTGACTCCTCGTAATCGCAGACTAGCGTTAATGGCTGCTCCGGAATGGTTCCCATATAAAAGCCTCTGCCAAAATCACACCGCTCTCTGCTGATAGGCTGAATTTCTCCCACTATCCCATTCTTTGATCCATGGTAGAGCAGCATGCTTCCTTCCCCTGGTCTGAAATCTCCAGCCATATCCTCTATTCGTTCATAAATCTTTGGAGTGATATCCAAATGATAGCGTTCCAGCAAATCCAACATGCGCAGCTGGGCCATCTTATTCGGGTAAGCTTTTGCATTTTCCCACCGATTCACTGTGGAAAACGACACGCCAAGCTCCTGACCCATCTCTGTCTGATTCAGTTGTAATTCTTCTCTGATGTACCTGATTAATTGATTCAATTAAATCCGTCCTCTTATAGCGCAAAAATATAGCGTTTGATATTTAAATATTATACCAAACGCTATATTTTTTACAACATTCTCTTATTAATTTTTCTTATCATTTCATGTTCCGCGGACCGGGAACCTTCGCTGTTTAAGTTTATTTTATCTTGGCACTTGTCTTCACAGCACTCCATGCGCCATAATAACCTTTTCCGCTTACTTTCTTGTAGGCGCGGACTTTTACATAATACTGTTTGCCCTTCTTTAAGGATTTCAGTGTCACGCTCTGAGTTTTAACAAACTTTGTCACCCACTTAGAAGTTCCTTTTACTTTGTATGCCACCTGGTAATAGGTTGCTCCTGCAGTAGTCGGCTTTGCAGACATCTTCACAGTCAGGCACTTCTTGCCTGCTGTCAGTTTGCTGACAGCCGCCGTCTTCGGAATGATCTTGTAAGTCAGCTTCTTTGTAAAACTGTAATTTCCTTTTCCTGTCACTGTGACAGTATAAGTTCCAACAGCTTTGTAGGATGCCACACTGCTTACCGTGTAATCTGTGCCTTTTGTCAATGCCTTTCCATCACTGTCTGCCACTGTCACGACAATGGATTTTGCTTTACCGTTATAGACATAGGATGTGGTTGCAAGCTTTACAGTTGAAACCTTAGCAGTGGTTATCGTATAAGTCTCATCACATTCAGAACAGCTGTAAACAGTCGTTCCATCTGCGGTACAACTCGACAACGTGACGGTTGGCTCACTGCCATAGTAATGGACGGTTACTGAATTAATGGTATCATTTGTCGCATCCTTTTCAATGGCATCATACTGCTCTTTTGTGCCGAAGAAATTAATGGTGGTTAAGCCCGATCCGTCAAATAAATCGTAGCCAAACTCCGTCACATTCGGATACATATTCACCGTAGTCAGAGAAGTGAAATTATGGAATTCACCATATCCAATGTAGGTTAAGGTTGTTGGCAGATCTACTTCTGTTACATTGGTAAATCCTAAAAATGTGACTCCGGAAATGGCTGTGATGCCTTCCCCGATCACGATTTTCTCACATTTTGTCTTGAAACTTGACACATTAAACGGGCCGTACATGTTATTGCCATAGGACGATGTCGGACCGGTTCCGGTCAAAGTCAAGGTCTTTGTGTTTTCGTCATATGCCCATGTGATATCTTTGCCGCATACACCGGATGTTTCTGAAGCAGAGATAATTTTAAACTCTCCACATACACTACATTTATTTTCAGAATCGTAGGTGTGCTCCCCGGTTGCAGGATCCCCTGCGCCGACGTATTCCTTGCCGCAAGAGCACCGATAAGTAATGGTGCCATCCTTGGCACAGGTAGGCTCCACACGACTGACTTCCGTGTAGGAATGAGTATGATCTGCGTAGGTGATCTTTGCTAATACGGTTTCGTCACTGATGTTGCAGGTCACATTCGCGTTCCACTGCTCCTGTGTTCCCAGATAATGAATTGTAGTCAGATCCGCGCAATTATTAAATGACGATCCGGCAATAAATATAACCGAAGTCGGAATATCAATTTCTGTAATGACAGCACCGGAAAAGCTGCCCCATTCAATTCTGGTCAAGGTGTCCGGCAGGGTAATACTTGTGCATTTATTCAGATTGCACAAAGCACAGGATCCAATAACAGTCACACCTTCTTCCACAATGATCTTTTCTACCTTAGAGTAAATATCGGTAGTTCTGAAAACAGAATTCGTGAAGCTGGAATAACCTTCCATAACGCCGTTTCCACCGGTTTTATATAATGTCAAAACCTTATTGGTGGCATCAAAGACATAACCTACTTCATCCCCTGCAGAGCCCACCTGGGTCTGATCATCTACAATAAGATATGTCTTTGTCACGGTTCCGGTGCAGCTTCCGATACCTGTAATGGTCACAGTTTTCGGTCCGATAGTGATGCAATCTTCCGAATAGGTAACTGTAAAATCTGTACCTTCTGTCAAGCCATCCATGGTGATCTTAGGCTTGATCGCAGAACCTGTATAGGTGCAATTCTCGATATCTGCCCAAGTGAGTATGCTGATATCTCTGCTTGAAATGGTATACTCCACTTCCTTGCTTCCGGTATAATCTCCCTTACCACTTACGGTTAAAGTATATGTTCCGACCGCAACTGATCCTTCGTCAGGATAGGTAACTGTAAAGTCTGTGCCTTCTGTCAAGCCTTCAATAGTAACTGTTGGATGGATCACGCTTCCCGTATAAGACGCTTCTGCTACAGATATGTCTAATCCTGAAATATTCACCATATATTTTGCTTCTGTTTCTAGCGAGATTGGGATATTTACACTTCCCTGTCTTGCAGTAACGCTTGCCTTATAGGTGTTTCCCTCTGTCATATAGGAAGAAAAATCGTAGGATGTAACACCTGTTTTGGTTATATCCCCTTTTACCCGATTCCAGTCGTCTCCGTCCTTCTCATACAGCACAACTGCATAGCGAGGATTATAAGTAGAGTATGCATCCCAGCTTAATATTCCTTCCTCCGTAAATTTGGCATTTGAAATATACTGTTTGGTGAATTCTCCGGGAACAGTATAGCTATCGGATGTCACGGAATCGCTTTCCCCACTTGCGGCACTGAACCATACTTTTACATAATATGTGTATCCCGGTATCAGTATATTCGATATATCCACTTGATGGGATAGCGTATCATTAATATCCAATCCCTTGTAGGCTATATATCCGCTTGTGTCTGCCGTGTTGTAGATGTCTACATACGCAGCACTGACAACACCTGCCTCATTGGGATTCTCCCAGGTTACATAAGTCCCATTGAATGTAACATTGGTAGGTGCCAAAGGCTTGGCGTCGGCAATGGTATACTCCACTTCCTTGCTTCCCGTATAATCTCCTATACCGGTTACCGTCAAGGTATAGGTACCAACCTCCACAGAACCCTCATCAGGGTATGTAACTGTATAGTCTGTGCCTTCTGTCAGCCCATCAATGGTGACTGTGGGATGAATCGTGCTTCCTGTATAGTAAGCCGTTGCTACGGATACATCCAATCCGGAAATATTTACAACATTCTTTGCTTCTGTTACTAATGAGATAGCGATATTTCCCTGTTGTGCAGTAACAGTTGCTTTATAGGTCTTCCCCTCCGTCATATAATAAGAATAATCTTTTGTCTTCTCAATCCAAGTTACGTGGTCCGTGAGCACCACACTCCAGTCGTCTCCATTCTGCTTATAAAGTGTGACTTCATATCTTGGCAAATAAGTACTGTACGTATCCCAACTTAATATACCGGTGTCAGTGAATGTGGCATTGGAAATATACTGCTTGGTAAATTCTCCGGGAACCGTGTAGTTTGTCGTTGTAACCCGGTCACTAACCGTTCCGTCACTTGTTTCAAAATATAATTCAACATAATACGTGTAACCCGGCACTAAACTTTCACTCACTTTATATTGACTTGCAATAGAACTAACGCCATAGTTCGTAATCTTGACGCTGGTATCTTCTGTGTTGTAAACATCGATGCGTACATATTTAACAACACCGGATTCATTGGGATTCTCCCAGGTTACATAAGTCCCATCAAATGTAACATTGGTTGGCGCCAATGGTTTGTCACTTGCATAGACCTTACTTCCCGTCACAGGAAACAATGTCAGTAATAAAGCAAGACAAAGCGCAAAACTTAATAGTCTCTTTTTCATGATTTCTCCTCCTACACTTTATTGGCAACGGAACATAATGATTAAAATCACGCCGTACTCTTAAAGCGGTTTTCTTCTATGGTGGGCACACGCCTCCTAGTGTATTTCACTATACCGATTCAGAAGAAAATTTTCCCTACCCACACGGGTAAATTTCAGAGCAAGCATCAGAAGTGGCTTTCAGTCTCCCTGAGATTGTATGCCATCGTCAAGGTCATCGAGGCAAGCGTCTTGACTTTGACTCGTCGCCGGCGCAGATAATAGTATGACGCAGATCCCCATTCGTGCAAATCCAATTTAAGCGCAAATCCCCGTTTGTAGTTTGCTTATTTTGGACCATATCCCCATTTATTGCTTTTCAAACAGCATATGCCATGAACCAGAAAATTTATTAAACAAAAAGAGTACCCTTCCGAAATCTCTCTCAAAAAGGTACTCTTATTAGCTTTGTTTTCCGTTTAGCAGCTTTCATCAGCCTTCGTTATCATTCATTATGATATGCGAATTTTGACAAATCCTTTTTTTAATCCATTTTTCCATTGCTGATTTCAAAAACGTCACTAAACACTTCCTGCGTTTCTACATATCAAAAAAATATTTGACACCAGGGATACCCCGTATTTAAAGGCATTGGCTTAAGCGACGTTTTCTTCCCACTTTCAATCCACAATAGTCTTTTCTCCTGCAGTTTTTGATACACATTCATTTACCCATTTGTCTATAATTTCTTTTATGTCATTTAAATTATCTGGGCGAGCATGCAATTGACTCAATTCTATTGAATCCATGTTTATCCACCACGCAGGAACAACATGTCGCGAATGAGAATACTCTTTGCAACTTCCACACCATACCCATGCTGGATATGCTCGTGATTCCGGAGCATCACCACCTTTAATAAAGTCTCTGGCATGATTTACTTCGTGAGCAATTGTATTAGCTAACTCCACCTCACTATAAAAGGCACTAGGTCCTAACTCAATAACATAAGGGTTTGACTCTCTAACCTTTCCAGCTGATTTTAAGTTAGGATTTAATGCCATTTCGTAATTTTTTCTATGGGTGGTACTGCTCTTCCAATTCTATTTCTAGCACCTAATGTATTTCCAAACCCACCATGAAATCCTGCACCCATTTACACCACCTCCTTATGAGATGCGGCGAAATCGCTGCCGAACTGCACAATTCGTATGCCAGCGTCAATATATTTCTTAAAATACTTTTCAGGTGCAGCACCGTATACCACGATTATTGTCGGCTGTAATATTTTAACTACAATATCCAGTCCTTTTAAAAATATTTCTCTATCGTGCAATAATTTAAGATTACCATGAGAGCCAACTGCAATTACACAGTGTTTTTCAATTCCTTCGCAGCAAATACGATATGTACGCTTATCCCCAAATCTCAAGTTGGGAATTATCTTTACGCCGTTTTGCTGAAGCCAGACGCCAATTGCTCTGCTGCGATAGATATTCCATAACTGCATTACAAACGGCATATCTCTGTAAAGACTGAAATCCGGAAGAATGACCCCGTTAAATCGTTTTAGTATATCCAAATACTTCTGTGGATTGCGCCAGATACGCTCAAACAGATAATCATCTTCGTAAAAGTGGACCCACTGATTATAATCCTTACAGGATATACACTTTGAAAATGACACCAGCTTATTGGGAATATCATATGTTGCTTTTATACACGGAAATTCAAATATTCCGGCAAATGTGGCAAATGCCACCAAAAATGCGTTAAATACATCGATGCAGCTCTTTCGCTGCGAATTTATTCTGCTCATAACAAACACCTCCTCTAGGTGTACAACAGAGATAAGAACAGACTATCCCTGAGGTAACCACTCAGGTACTTATTATGAATTGTTCAGGTTCAAGCCTAAGTACCCGAGTAGCGGTTAAGCATGATTTATTTTCCAGATAAATACATGCAGGTTACAATTATCTAAATATTTAATCAGCCATTAAATACAAATTCTCCATCCATAGACAAATTATCAAAATCCAACTCCCCATAGGTCACAGGATTTCTCCAGGCATTTTGTTTCATTGTCGCAATGAAATCATCAGCTAATGCTACTTTATAGGTTTTTACATAATATGCCAAATCCCCCGGCCAGAACCATGTTCCATCTGTAAAAACACTGGGAACTCCGGCACTTCCATTTCCAGGATTTATCACATCTTTAACTACACCGCAGCATGCTATAATTTCTACACCATTCTCAAGATAATTTACTATCTTGTCGACCAATGCTGAATCCGCTTTTCCCATAAAATCTTTTAATGACGGATCAAATTCCTCCCCATGAGGCATTTCATTAAAATATCCTTGTCTTCTAATATTCATCTTCTTTCCTTCCTTTCAGGGTGAAATGTAATCCATTTACCTGTATTTTTAAACTGATTGGGTCCTATTACCACTTTTCCATTTGGATAAATATAAAGCGTATCCGATGGTGCTATTACTGAAACTCCCATTTTATTTGCCAAATTCTGTGCAAATCCCTTGGTTTCCTTGCCGGTACTGCAGGATATTAGGCGTATATTTCCTTTTTCGTAACCATCATCACTTTTTAGAAATCTTGCTAATCGCCTGTGATCAAGTTCAACCCAAACTCCATCCTTCATTACAGCAACCGTATTAGAATTTCCATGAATAACAACATCCGTATATCCAGGTTCCTTTTTTTATCATCGTTGCTGCATTCTTTAATGTTTCACCTTCACCTCGACCTACTAAAGTTGAATCGGCTACAACAACGCCGTTTCGGCTTGCTCCAGCAGTCGCTCCAAACCCACCATGAAATCCTGCGCCCATTTACACCACCTCCTTGTGAGAGGCAGCAAAATTAGGATTCTTGCCGGATATACACCTCAAAAATGCATTGAACACATCGATGCAGCCCTTACGCTGCGAATTTATTCTGCTCATAACAAACACCTCCTTTAGGTGTACAACAGAGATAAGAACAGACTATCCCTGAGGTAACCACTCAGGTACTTGTTATGAGTTGTTCAGGTTCAAGCCTAAGTACCCGGGTAGCAGTTATGCACGATTTATTTTCCAGATAAATACATGCAGGTTACAATTATCTTGAAATTTTGGAAATATTATGCTAAGGTGAAAGTGTTCAGGTTCGAGCCTAAGTACTCGAGCAGCACCGTACTGCAGTTCCAGCTGCGTATGGTGCTTTTTCTTTTACCCGAATTAATACCGCCATAATGTTCACCCCCCTTTCACATTCTCTATAGCTACGCACATTTCTTATATAGTGCCAGCAATTTTTCTTCGTATACTGTTAACCTGTTTATTCTTTCATAACGAGCTTTCCAGGAACAATAATATTCATAAGCGTATTCGGCTGCTTCATAACTGATATCAAAAACATTATAAATATCTTCCGGGCATTCAGCTCCTATTTTATGAACAAGGACCGTTGGCGCTATCGCATACTTTGCAAAGAAGTTTGCTTCATCCTCTTCATGTTCACTATGCCCCGTATGATCAAGTACTATATGACCTATCTCATGCAAAATAGTCCAATTCTTTCTCTTATAGCATCTGTCAATGTCATTATAAAAAATAAATTCTTTTCCACACATTTCAATAAAGAAACCATCCTCGCTTACTTCCAGAGCTTTTTTCAATTTCCTCTTTGATAATCCGGAGTATGCCATCAGAGTAATCCTCATTTTTGAAGCAATTTCAAAGCCTGAAACAGGAATACATCTGATATTATATTTTTCGAAAATATGAATCACTTCACCTTTAATGAATTCATATTCCTCATCTGTTAATTTCCAATAACTCTTACTCATCATCGTCTCCCATCAAAATATTGATAATCTCCCTTTTCTCCGCCTTAGACATCTGCGACACGTTTCTTGCTATAAGCTTTTTAGCAAACCCAAGCTCATCTGTTACATCAGTCGGAACACCTTCCATTAAATAATCAGAGGTTGTATCCAAGGCAATTGCAATTTTTGTAAGTACACTTGCCCTGGGAACTCTGTCACCTTTAATATAATGTGATATAGCAGCATCCGTACATCCAACCTTTTCAGCCAACTCCTTTTGCGTGATACCTTTCTTTTCAATAAGTTCTTTTAACCTTTCGCCCATTGTTGCCATTTCGCATTCCTCCTATGTTTTACTACAGCAGTAGTTTAACGTCATTTTATTATTTTGTCAATTTTTTTAAAATTGTTTTGATAAAATATCAAAACTACTATATCTTGTATTTTTATTAGTTATATAAATATATTTCACTTTTCAAGTGTTAATTAGTTTAAGATGATCGATATAATCCACATCCATCTTCCGCTTTCCAGTAGCCGCTTAATCCCGATTATCACAAAAAATAGGGCACTCTTTGAAATTTCTTTCAAAAAGTGCCCCGTAAGGTCAATTTATTTATCCAATGACTTCATCGTCGGGAACAGCAATACATCCCTGATTGCCTGGCTGTCCGTTAACAGCATGCAAAGTCTGTCGATGCCGTAACCGATACCGCCTGTCGGAGGCATACCGATCTCCAATGCATTTAAGAAGTCTTCATCTGTGTGCTGCGCTTCCTCGTCACCCATCTCTGCGTTGGCATCCTGCTGTGCAAAACGCTCTCTCTGATCGATCGGGTCGTTCAGCTCTGAGTATGCATTGCACATCTCCCATGTGTTGACAAAGAGCTCAAAACGCTCTACCTTGCTTGGATCAGAAGGTTTCTTCTTAGTGAGCGGTGAGATCTCGATCGGATGATCCATAATAAATGTAGGCTGAATCAGCTCTTTCTCACAGTACTCCTCAAAGAACAGGTTGATGATATCGCCTTTCTTGTGTCGCTCCTCATACTCGATGTGATGCTGATCGGCGAGCGCTTTAGCTGCCTCATCGCCATCTACCTGATCAAAGTCGATGCCTGCATATTTCAAAATAGCTTCATTCATGGTCATTCTCGCAAATGGCTGACCAAAATCAATCTCAATACCATTGTAGGTAAACTTAGTGCTTCCAAGAACCTTCTCAGCCAGATACTTGAACATACTCTCGGTCAGTTCCATCATACCTTCATAGTCTGTATATGCCTGGTATAGTTCCATCAATGTGAACTCCGGATTGTGACGGGTGTCTACGCCCTCGTTACGGAATACACGGCCGATCTCATACACGCGCTCCATACCGCCTACGATCAGTCTCTTTAAATACAATTCAAGAGAAATACGGAGTTTTACATCCTCATTCAACGCATTGTAATGCGTCTCAAAGGGTCTTGCGGAAGCACCGCCGGCATTGCTGACAAGCATGGGGGTCTCCACCTCGATGAAATCCCGGCCTGCCAGGAAATTACGGATCTCTGTGATGATCTTTGATCTCTTGATAAATGTCTCTTTTGACTCCTGACTCATGATCAGATCCACATATCTCTGACGATAGCGGAGATCTGTATTGGTCATTCCATGGAACTTCTCCGGAAGGATCTGTAAGCTCTTGGTAAGCATTATCATCTCTTCTGCATGAACGGAAATCTCTCCCGTCTTCGTGCGGAACGCATATCCTTTCACACCAAAAATATCACCGATATCAGATTTCTTAAAGTCTGCATAAGAATCCTGTCCGATGGCATCTCTTGCCACATAGACCTGAATGTTTCCCTCAAGATCCTGGATGTTGCAGAAAGAAGCCTTACCCATAACACGCTTGAACATCATACGACCGGCGATGGAAACCTGAATCGGCTGTGCATCCATGATCGCTCTTCTCTCATTGTAATCTGCATTGACTGCCTCTCTTGCAGCCTGTTCATCCATCCCTTCCGTATTGACCGGCTCTCTGTCCCCAAGAATTTCTTTCTCGTGGGCATCATAGAGTTTCTTTACTTCCATAGAATGATGTGTCTGATCATACTTTGTGATCTGGAAAGGATCTTTTCCAGTCTCCTGCAAATTCTTAAGCTTCTCACGACGAACCTTGCGAAGCTGATTGATATCCGGTTCCTGCTGGCCCTTCTGCTGGCCTTGCTTCTTCTGTTCTGCCATTTTCTTTCTCCTCATTATTGGTATGCAACGCAATGTAAAAACTGCCCGAGTAAACTCGGGCAATTCATAGTTACTCTATTAAGCGGACTTGGTAATTGATAAAATCTTGTAAGAGAAGAACTCCCCTTCTACTTCCACTTCAACTTCATCGCCTACCGCCTTACCAAGAATTGCCATTCCGATCGGTGATTCGTTGGAAAGCTTTTTCTTAAGACTCTTGGCCTCTGTTGATCCCACAAGATCAAATTCGATCTCATCATCATCATCCAGGGAGAGGATCGTAACATGGCAACCGATGCTGACCTCATTCTCTGTAACGTCATCCTCATCAACAACTTCCACATTCTTTAAAATTGCTTCCAATTCTTCGATACGAGCTTCAATATCTCTCTGCTCGTCTTTCGCTGCATCATACTCTGCATTCTCAGATAAATCGCCCTGCTCTCTGGCTTCTTTGATCTTAGCAGCAATCTCTTTACGTTTTACTACTTTTAAATCTTCCAATTCATCCTGAATTGCCTTCAATCCAGCGTAAGTAAGTAATCTCTTCTTTGCTTCCATCGTACTTTATCGCTCCTTTTCAGCTAAAAATATGGATTTGTCCACAGTTCCAATATTATATAAAAAAGGACCTGCATTGTCAATAAATTTTCGTGTCACTTTTCCACAAAAGCGAAGTTTATAAATGACTTTTTAGCAAACTTTCCAGTTCTTCGTAGGTTTCCACTTCATTTATGAGTCCTCGAAGCTTTGCAGAACCCTTAAGGCCTTTGGTATACCAGGACACATGCTTACGCATCTCCCGGATGCCGGTAAAGTCTCCTTTGTATTCGATCTGCATCCGTGCATGGCGAAGCATCATGTCCACGATATCCTGGGGCGTCGGGCGATCCGGCATCCGTCCATGGACATCATAGTAGTTTAACTCGGAGAATATCCAGGGATTTCCCTGGGCTCCGCGGCCGATCATCACACCGTCGCATCCGGTTTCCCGCTTCATTTTCAAGGCGCTCTCTCCGTCCACCACATCCCCATTTCCAATGACGGGAATGGATACAGCCTCCTTCACCTGCCGGATGATATCCCAGTCCGCACGGCCGGAATAGTACTGTTCTCTGGTCCTTCCGTGGACCGCCACGGCAGCCGCTCCGGCTTCCTCTGCAATCTTTGCGATCTCCACCGCATTGATATGGTCCTCATCAAATCCCTTGCGGATCTTTACAGTCACCGGCTTCTCGATAGCTTCCGCCGTAGCTTTCACAATCTCATACACTCGCTTTGGATCATTCATAAGGGCAGAGCCTTCGCCGTTTCGCACCACCTTTGGCACCGGACAGCCCATATTGATGTCCAGGAGCTGGAAAGGTCGCTCTTCGATCCGTTTGGCCTGCTCGCTGATGATCTTCGGGTCATTTCCAAACAGCTGCAGTGACACCGGGTATTCCCGCTCATCAATTTCCAGAAGCGCATGGGTGTTCTTATTATTATATTGAAGCGCTTTCGCCGAGATCATTTCCATACACAGAAGCCCCGCTCCCTGCTCTTTGCAAAGGATACGAAAAGGCAGGTCTGTCACACCTGCCATAGGAGCCAAGATATAGGAATTGTCAAGGGTTACATTACCGATCTCCATTCCTTATTTCCGTCCGATATTTTTCTCGTAAAGAATGCGAAGTCCCTTCAGTGTCAGCTGAGGATCATAAATGTCGATCACGTCTGTCTCCTTCGCGATGATATTGCCGAGTCCGCCGGACGCCACTACAAGGGCTTCCTCATAGCCGGATTCTTCTTTTAACTTGTTGACCAGATATTCCGTCTGACCAATCTGCCCGTAAACGATACCGGACTGCATGCAGGAAATGGTCTCCTTGCCAATCACAGTCTGGGGCTTTTTGATCTCGATGGTCGGAAGCATGGCTGCCTGACTGGTCATGGCAGCGGCTGACACACGGATGCCCGGCGCGATCACAGATCCTTCAAAGCTGCCGTTTGGTCCTACCACATCAAATGTGGTGGCTGTTCCATAATCGATGACGATCACAGGTCCGCCGTAAATCTCATAAGCTGCCACCGCATCCACGATGCGGTCGGCGCCCACCTGCTTCGGATTCTCCGTCATGATCTTAATGCCTGTCTTTATGCCTGCTGAGACAACCATCGGCGAAATGTTGAAATATTTGATCATAGCAGATCCAAGGGAATGGTTCACATCCGGCACAACGCTGGCTACGATACAGTCTGTCACCTGCTCCCTCTCTACGCCCTGCCTCTCCAGGATAGAACAAATATTGATTCCGTATTCATCCGAAGTTCTGGGAAGCTTCGTAGTCATACGATAAGTCCCAAGAAGATTTTCCCCGTCAAATACGCCTAATGTGATATTGGTATTGCCTACATCGATTACCAGTAACATGATCTGTCTCTCCTTACATCTCTTCCCCAAGGAAGAATACTCTATAATATAGCTGCAGCGCTTCCAGCAATTCCCGCTTCTCCCGCTGCAGCTGCTTGATCTTTAACACACTTCCAATGTCGTCAAACATCGGGTCGAACTCCTCAGACTCCACCTCAAATTTCAGCTCATCGTCCTCGTCAAACACCAGCGTCAGAATCCCGCCGATATCATTGACATAGAGCACACACATAATCTTCAGCTCATCCTTCACATGCTCCGGCAGCCCTTCAAAATCCGGATTCAGATAGTACATTTCCGTATACGAATTGGCCCCGCACAGGGTAACTTTCTCCTGATACATGATTTTCTCCTTTATTATACGTATCCGTAAATGCCCCGGACACTGACTTCTCCCGCGTAAATGTGCCTGATCTTACCATCATCCGTTCTAACGATCAGCTCGCCCTCTTCATTGATACCCCGTGAATCAGCTTCATACTCGTTTCCGGGCTCTAACACCCGCACCCGTTTTCCACAGTTAACGCAGATCTCATTATATGCATCCACAAGAGATCGTAAGCTTTTTTCCTTCACGAACAACTCATAGTTCGTTTCAAAATACTGTAAGGTAAGGGCGATCAGCTGCGACCTGTCCACGGCCGCCCCCATCTCCAAGGTCAGGGAAGTCGCCGTGTCTTTAATGTCATCAGGGAACTTCCGCTGGTTTACATTGATACCGATTCCGATCACTACATAATTGATGGCTGTGATCTCGCAGGTCATCTCCGTCAGGATCCCACAGATCTTTTTCCCACCGATCACAATGTCATTTGGCCACTTGATCCCCACATCAAGCCCCAGCATTTCCCTCACAGCCTGAGCTAAACTTAAGGCGATCACAAGGGTCAGCATAGAGGCCTGATCCGGCGCGATCTGCGGCCTGAGCAGAAGACTCATGTAAATATTCTCCCCCTTGGGGGACTTCCATTCTCTTCCTCTGCGCCCTTTCCCGGCAGTCTGCATATCTGCCACAAAAAGCGTGCCGTCAACGCCTCCCTTGTCCCCGGCCGCCTTGGCTTCGTTATTGGTGGAGCCGATCTCGTCAAAATAAATGACCTGCTGCCCCATCCAGGCAGTCTTAAGGAGACTTTTGATGGCTTCCTTGGACATTTGCTCTGAAACCTTTACAAGGCGGTACCCTTTGTTACGTACCGCCTCAATTTCATAGCCTTCTTTTTTTAAATTATCGATGGCTTTCCAGACTGCTGTCCTGGAAACCCCAAATGTATCGCACAGCTGCTGTCCGGAAACAAATCCGTCCGTCTCCCGCAGCGTGCGCAGGATTTTACTCTTCATATTATTTTGCTGTCAGTTCCTCAAGAAGATCCCCGTCATAAAGTGTCGCTGCCATCACAGCCTTGATGGTGTGCATACGGTTCTCAGCCTCATCGAATACGATGGACTGCTCACTCTCAAACACTTCGTCTGTCACTTCGATCTCGTCTAAGCCAAACTTTTCCTTGATGTCACGGCCGATAGTGGTATTCAGGTCATGGAATGAGGGCAGACAGTGCATGAATCTTGCCTGTTCTCCGGCATTGTCCATCACAGCCTTGGTCACCTGATATGGCATCAGATCTTTGATACGGCGCGCCCACTCTTCATCCGGCTCTCCCATAGACACCCATACATCTGTATAAATGATATCGGCGCCTTTCGTTCCTTCTTCCACATCTTCTGTGAGTGTAACGCTTGCCCCTGTCTCTTTGCAGATTTCTTCACATGTCTTTACAAGCCATTCTTCCGGAAAATACTCTTTTTTCGTACATGCGACAAAGTCCATGCCAAGCTTTGAACAGGTTACCATCAAAGAGTTAGCCATGTTATATCTGGCATCGCCCATATACACAAACTTGATTCCCTTTAGCTTACCGAAATGCTCACGGACTGTCAGCATGTCTGCCAGCATCTGGGTCGGATGGAACTCATTGGTCAGACCGTTCCATACCGGAACACCGGCATATTTTGCCAGGTCATCCACGATCTTCTGTCCGTATCCGCGATACTCAATACCGTCATACATTCTGCCAAGCACCCGTGCTGTATCTGCAATGCTCTCCTTTTTGCCGATCTGTGAAGCAGACGGGTCAAGAAATGTGGCGTGCATACCAAGATCAAAAGCCGCTACCTCGAAAGAGCATCTGGTTCTGGTAGACGTCTTCTCAAAGATCAGCGCAACATTCTTCCCACGCAATACTTCCGTCAGCTCTCCCTGTTTTTTCTTCTCCTTAAAAGCTGCTGCCAGATCGATCAGATACAGGATCTCTTCCGGCGTGTAATCCAACAGTTTCAAAAAATTTCTCTTATATAAATTCATTTAGCCTACTCTTCTCCCTTATCATTTGCAGCTACTTCTGCGATGCTCTTGGCAAGACCTGCGATTCCCTGGATCTCAGACGGGATGATGATTTTGGTTGCCTTTCCGTCAGCTGCCTTTGCAAATGCCTCCAGACTCTTCATGGTAAGCACTGCCTCATCTGCGCCTGCCTCCTTCAGGAAACGGATACCGTCTGCGTTGGCCTGCTGCACTTTCAAGATTGCCTCTGCCTGGCCCTGTGCCTCCTGGATCATGGCTTCCTTCTTAGCCTCTGCCCGAAGGATCGCTGCCTGCTTCTCAGCCTCTGCGTCCAAGATTGCAGATTCCTTGTTACCTTCTGCCACCAGGATATTGGACTTCTTCTCACCTTCCGCACGAAGGATAGCCTCACGTTTCTCACGCTCTGCTTTCATCTGCTTCTCCATAGCTTCCTGGATTGCTACCGGCGGAATGATATTCTTAAGCTCTACGCGGTTCACCTTGATACCCCAGGGATCTGTGGCAACGTCAAGGGCTGCCCGCATCTTGGTATTGATGGTCTCTCTTGATGTCAGTGTCTGGTCTAACTCCAGCTCACCGATGATATTACGAAGTGTAGTCGCTGTCAGATTCTCGATAGCCATGATTGGATTGGCAACACCATAGCAGAACAATCTGGGATCTGTGATCTGATAAAACACAACCGTATCGATGCGCATGGTAACATTATCTTTTGTGATCACCGGCTGTGGCGCAAAATCCACGACCTGCTCTTTTAAATCCACCCGTCTTGTCATACGGTCAATGATGGGCATCTTGATATGAAGACCGGTGCCCCATGTAGTATGGTAAGCGCCCAGACGCTCCACAACTACTGCCTGCGCCTGGCGGACAATACGGATATTTCTCAAAATGACGATTAAAATAAGTAATAACAGAACTAAAATGATTGGCATAATACTACCTCCTTTGCGATGTATATGCGTACTTACCCCTCATAATACTACACAATTTTCAGATTTGCAATTTCTACCTTCTCTGTCTCGCCGCCTCAAAAGCCAGCACCGTGGCTGCCATAGCCGCATTCAAAGACTCCACTTCTCCGCACATGGGAATCTTGATATAATCATCAGACAGCGCCGCGATCTCTTCCCGCAGACCATTCCCTTCATTTCCAATCATAAATGCGCAAGATCGTTTGTAATCCATAAGATCATAGCTTAAAGCCCCCTGCAAATGAGCTGCATATATGAAGATTCCCGCTTCTTTCATCTGAGCGATCAGGCTCTTGAATTCCCATTCATCCTCCGCATAATAGAACGGTACCCGGTAGATAGCCCCCATGGTAGAACGGATGGTTTTGGGATTGTAGAGGTCTACGCAGGCCGGGCTTAAAAGGATTCCCGTCACTCCTGCCGCCTCGCCGGCTCGAAGGATGGTCCCAAGATTTCCCGGATCCTGCAAATTGTCAAGGATCAGGACAAGCGGCGTTTCCTCAGTTCCGATCACGTCGTCCATTGCATAACGCATACGCTCCACAACGCATAGCACGCCCTGGGGCGTCTTGGTGTCACACATTTTCTCAAACAGGTCGTCTTTTACGATCTCCACCTGCACCCGGCCGCCGGCTTTGATGCCGTCTGTAAAGCCGTCATCTTCCTTAGCCTCAGTCCTTGGATTTTCCACATCCTTTGCCAATGTTTTTTCCACTGCATCCTGATGCTTTTCCCAGAAACTCTCTGACACGTATACTTCTAAAAGCTTATCCAGAGGCACCTCCTCAAACATACGGGCGCCTTCTACCAAAAAGACCCCCTCTTCCTCCCTAAGCTTCTTTTTCTTATTCAAATTGATGATACGTTTTACCCTCGCATTAGCCGCACTTGTGATCATAGAATCACCTCCATTTTTTCTATAGTCTCCCTGTCGCCTGCAAGGACAACCAAATCGCCCGCAGCAAATACATATGCAGGCTCCGGTTCTAAGACCGCCGTATCTTCATGCGCGATCGCCATCACTTTGACGGCTCCGCCAAGGTGTTCATCCACAGCCGCCACTGTCTTTCCGACCCATTTTTTAACTACAGGCCTCTTCACAATAGCTGTCTCCTCGGTCAGATGTATCCTTTCTGCAAATGCGCCGCCTACGATCCATCTTGCCAGGGCCGCACCGCCGTCCCGCTCCGGCAGGATCACATTCTTAGCAGGAATACCCATGCGGATGAGCAGTTTCTTGTGATCCTCCGACTGGGCTTTCACATAAATATTGGCAATTCCAAGCTCTAACATCTCCATAGTCAGCATCAGATTTTTTCCCAGATCTTCGGAAATGCAGATTATAACACCGCTTAAATTCTCAGGCCCGATTTCTTTTATGATGGCCGCATCATTTGCCCTGACTTCAAAAGCCTTTGACACAAGGTCAGCCACTTCCATCACTTTTTCTTCATTGATGTCCAGAGCAACCACCTCGCCGCCTCGCTCCTGAAGCTCTCTTGCGACGCTCATTCCAAATCTTCCAAGTCCGATCACTGCATAACTTTTTCCCATTTTTATCTCCTATCCATCTTAAATCGCTAAAGCATTATTTTAACCGATCATAATATTGTCTTCCGGATATCTGCGGATCTTATCCCGCGGGTTCTTCCGCCGCACAAATACCAGCGCCAGCGTCATAGGACCCAACCTTCCGATGTACATCATCACCATGATCACCGCCTGGCTTGCGCGGTGCAAAGACGCCGTCAGGTCTGCGGAAAGTCCCACCGTTCCGATAGCGGAAGTAGTCTCATATAAAATATCGCTAAGAGGCACCCCGTCTCCCTCAAAGAATGCGATCAGTACCGTTCCCGTGATAAGCACAAGAAATGCAAGTGTCACCAATGCAAAACATGTCCGCACATTTTTCCCGGAGATACGCCGGCCGAAAAGTTCCGTGTCCTCCCCGCCCCGGATCAGGGTGATGCAGCTTAAGAGCAGCACCAGTATGGTGGTGGTCTTCACGCCCCCTGCGGTTCCGCCGGGAGATCCGCCGATAAACATAAGCAGACAATTCAAAAGTTTCGTCCCCTGATGCATTGCCCCCTGTGAAAATGTATAGAAACCAGCTGTTCTTGTGGTCACCGACTGAAATGCCGCCGCAAGGATCTTTTGTCCCGGCTCAAGGCTTCCAAGAGTCCCCGGGTTGTCCCATTCCAGCAGGAGATTTAAGATCCACCCGCCGGCAAGCAGGATTCCGGTCATAGTAAGCGCCGCTTTTGAGTGCAGTGTAAGCCTGCCGCCAGACCTTTTCCCGAATGATTCTTCTGCCTGAGCTTTCGCATGTTGTCAAGCACATCAAACCATACCGTGAAACCGATACCACTCACAACGATCAGCAGAATAGTGGTTATGTTCACTGGGACATCCGTCACATATCCTGCCAGGGAGTCTGCCCCCAGCACATCAATGCCTGCATTGCAAAAGGCGGAGATTGCATGGAAAACAGAATAGAAAATGCCTTTTAAGAGCCCGAATCTTGGTACAAATGTGAAGGCATAGCACACTGCACCGGCACCCTCTACTAAAAATGTGCCTAGGAGGATTTTCTTAACAAGCAGGACGACACCTGCGATGCCTTCCGTGTTATAGGACTCCTGCAAAACCATCTGCTGCTTCATATCCATCTGCCTTCGCAGCAGAAAAAAGAACAGAGTCACACAGCCGATCACTCCAAGGCCCCCTATCTGGATCAATATGAGCAGGATACATTTTCCGAGCAGCGTAAACTGGGTGGCCGGTGTCACTGTCACCAGTCCCGTCACGCACACTGCCGTGGTTGCCATGAAAAATGCGTCAAAAGGAGCAATGGGCTCTCTGTTGCAGACCGGCAGCATCAAAAGTACGGCCCCAATGATGATCACACCCAGGAAACCAAGTGCTAAAAGGACCCATGTATTAAAACGATAATTATGTTTCTTTGTTTCAAATACCATTCTTCTCATATGTCTATACTACCACAAAAAGGGCGGGATTTCTTTCAAAATCCCGCCCTTGCGTCTGCTTATTTATCCTGTTTTTATATTTCGCATTCACGCCCTTCCTGTCTCAGGCGCTTAGCAGTGTGCTTTTTATGCGCTTTTTAGTATGATTTTCCCCAGTAAGCCATCTTGGTCGCCGGCTTTTTGCACCAGATACACTCATTTGAGATAAATTCCTCGTCCTCGATGAGACATCTGGTTGCCGCACCGCCGGTGGCATATTTCACTTCGCCTTCGCAGTCCGGATCGCCACACCAGCAAGCCTTAACAAATCCTCTGTTCTCCTTGAATTTCTCAACCATCTCGTCCATGTTGGTAGCTGTATCAATGTGTGAATCGAGGAACTCCTTTGCACGGTCATACATATCCTGCTGCTCTTTCTCCAAGATCTCGCGCAGTCTCGTTGCGATCTGATCCATCGGAACGATCTCTTTCTCACGGTTGTCACGGCGCACAACCACAACCTGTCCATTTTCAATATCCTTCGGACCGATTTCGATTCGGGTTGGGATACCTACGATCTCCTGCTCAGAGAACTTCCAGCCCGGTGACTTCTCTGTTGCATCAATATTGACACGGTAGCCTGCTGCCTTCAGCTCATCAAGCAATGCATATGCCTTGTCGAGAACGCCTTCCTTGTGCTGCGCGATCGGAATGATACGGCACTCGATCGGAGCAACATGTGGCGGAATCACCAGACCGTCATCATCACCATGAACCATGATAAGCGCACCGATGGATCTGGTTGACCAACCCCATGATGTCTCATAAGCGCTCTTTAGCTGACCGTCTTTGTCAATGTATTTGATGCCAAATGCATCCGGGAACTTGCTGCCGAAGAAATGGCTGGTTGCTGACTGCAACGCTTTTCCGTCGTGCATCAGCGCCTCTACGGTGTAAGTATCGACAGCACCTGCAAACTTCTCATGCTCTGCCTTTCTTCCTGATACAAATGGAATAGCCATGGTCTCTTTGTAGCAGTCCTCGTATACATGGAACATCTGGATGGTTCTCTCTTCAGCCTCTTCATATGTAGCGTGAAGGGTATGTCCTTCCTGCCACAAGAACTCTCTTGAACGGAGGAATGGCCGTGTCGTCTTCTCCCAGCGAAGAACGGAATTCCACTGGTTCCATACCTTCGGAAGGTCGCGATAAGACTGTACTTTGTTGGCCCAAAGATCACAGAACAAAGTCTCTGAAGTGGGGCGGACGCACATCTTCTCCTGCAGTCTCTCACCGCCGCCTCTGGTTACCCATGCAACTTCCGGCGCAAATCCTTCTACGTGATCTGCCTCTTTCTGCAAAAGTCCTTCCGGGATCAGGCATGGAAGATATACATTCTCAACCCCTGTCTCTTTAAAACGTCTGTCAAGGTCGTTGCGGATCATCTCCCAGATTGCGTATCCGTTAGGAAGATAATTCAAACATCCCTTAACTGCTGAATAATCACAAAGCTCTGCCTCGCGGACAACATCTGTATACCACTGTGCGAAATCCTCGTCGCGAGATGTGATATTTTTTACCATTTTCTGATTCTTAGCCATCTCAAATTCTCTCCTTTGTCTTTTTTTGTGCAAAGAAGGGTGGCACTGCCGAACGCTCGCCTCCCCAAAAAGGGACCGAAGACTCGGCGGTACCACCCTCATTAATCATGTCATACACAATTCTCTCAAAATCCGTTAACGCCGGATGTACGTTGCAGTTTGCTGCAAGGCTCCAAGGTAGGTTCTCTAAAGACTTATGGCAGGAATCTCACACCCTATGATCCCCTCTCTTAGCCGGCCTCAAGATACTAGTCCTTTTCATTGCCAAATACCTATATCGAACCTATTCTAAGCTAGGCTGACAAGATTTGTCAAGCCGCAGATTTGTCAAGCCACAGATTTTCAAACCACAGATTTTCAAACCACCTTGCGGACCATGCTTGTCACCATGTGCATCACAACATCCACCACAAGAAAACCCAAAGCAATGGCCACGCAGGTTTCCAAAAGCATATTTGTCTGCTCTGTGATCATTTCCCCATTCTGTAAAAGGAACCCGTACATCATATAGTAAAGATTGGCTCCGGGGATCAGCGGAAACACCGTCGCTGTCAGGAAAATGGTAGCCGGTGCCTTGTTGACTCTTGCCATCACAAGCGCAAACGCAGCCACAAAGCATGCTCCCACAAGGGTTGCCCAGAAGTTGCTGTCATTTATATCAAAAACAAGCACATAAATGCCCCAGGTTAAAAATGCACCGATGCCGGAATAGATCACCTGCCGGCCCTTGATCTTGAACAGCAGTGCAAATCCCACGCAGGCAATAGTGCAGGAAATAAGCTGCACCCACACATTTCCCGTCAAAATATAATTCTCCGATGCTACACTGTTAAGTCCCAAAACAGCTGTGGCGATTCCAAAGACAATACCGGCTGCACCAAGCAGCGAATTCATAATATTAATAGTACCGGAAATGAAATCCCGCTGAATCAGTTCCCGCATTCCCGTCGTCACGCCCATGGCGCTGACAAGAAGCATTACGATTCCGATCATGACACGTGACGGATGATTACAAATCCCCGCTCTCGCAAATCCGATGATGATCACTTCAGCCATAAAAGCCAGAATAGAATTGTGCACAAGCAGGTTGGTCTCTTTTTTCGAAAGCCAGCCGCCCACGCCTGCAATTGCAAGCGAAACGATCGCCGCTACAAATGCATCTTTTGCGTCACAGCCAAAGAACACTCCGAAACCTGCGCCGCCCATCACGCTTCCAATGTAACGCAGAGCAGGGTGCTGCTTAGGCCTGTCAAGGACTTCCTGTAATCGCCTTTTTAATTCCACCTCATCCGGAGTCTCATCGCAGGCCTTCCTGCAGAGATTGTTCAGATAATCCAGCCTGTCATAATTTGAGCTCACTGACTCAATATGACGGACCTGAGTAATGATCTCCCCCTCCGGTGTCTCCACTGTCATCTGTATATTGCTGGGGATAACAAATACATCCGACCGCACAAATCCATAGCTGTCGCACAGCCTGTAAAGGCTGTCGTCCAGCCGGAAATTCTCCGCGCCGCTCTTTAGCATTTCTTCCCCGATATCCAAAATGACCTGTACCAGTCTATTGTAATTCATACTATTGCCTCTTAAAGTCTTGTCGACGACTTGCTTTGTCTCTATTCTGCTTTGCCGACGTCTTGACTTGCCGACGTCTTGTCTTGTCGGCATCTTGTTTTGTCTCTATCCTTAGTTTCCTATGTATTGCGTTTACTTCCTGCATTCTAACACCTGACCGCACAGGTGGCAAGACTTGCTTTTTTCTGTGCGGTTTTCTTGGGGGCTTCGTGGACGCGGCTGTGCACAGCGATTTCGTGGCGATTTCGTGCGCGGCGGTTTCGCCGCGGCTTGCTTTCTCCCCACCGCAGCCTGCTTTTTTGGGTAATTTCCAGCGGTTTCAGTTCTTTCGTTACCCATATCCTGGCGCCGCGGCTTGCTTCCTGGGTAATTTCCCGCGGATTCTGACCTTCTGTTACCCATATCCTGGCGCCGCGGCTTGCTTCCTGGGTAATTTCCCGCGGATTCT
>R04__coassemble_130_pt1 | contig 27493 bp, 28 predicted proteins | sample R04__metabat2_low_PE_051 | metagenome-assembled genome bin R04
TCGTGTGGAATGACGATTTAGATCTTTCCTGTGACGAATTGTGGGAAAATGGAATGCAGGTAGAAACGCCCTTTGATGTACTTATGTCTTTTGCTGACGCAACTCAGCTTTGGGGATTAAATGAGAGTACATTAAGAAAAGCTATTGTTTATGGAAAATTGATCAATGGGGTTGATGTTTGTAAATTCGGAAAACAGTGGGTAGTATCAGTGCAGGCAATGAAACGGGAGTATGGTGAGGCAGGCTGTACGACAAAATAGGAAAGACGGCTTATGCGCAGGTTGTTCATGTGCTTCCCGGCGGCGTGATCTGCAGGATTTCCAAAAGAGAGATGAAGAGGTAAACGATATGGAGAAATTTAATTGTGAGAGGAGCCTCTCAACATGATAACGCCCGCTATGTGAAGGGCGATGGGGACAAGGACGACAAGGGCTCCTGTCCGAGGTAGGGAATATGGAAAAGAAGGCAAAGAAGCAATTGGTCGCAAAACCGGGAAAATGGTTGGCTTTGTAAATGGTCTTTGCACCAATGATCGGACATTGCGGGATGAACTGCATATTAAACATTTGACGGAGGTATCATGGATCAATCACTTGATATAAAAATCACACCTTTCAATTTAATAAAATTTGCCCTGCCTACCGTGATCGCCCAGATCTTTATGGGAGTTTATTCCATGGTGGACGGCATTTTCGTGTCAAATGTCATCGGTACGGATGCCTTGTCTGCGGTGAATATCGTGATGCCTTATGTGATGGTCGTGCTGGCATTTGGCGTGATGATCGGAACCGGTGGTAATGCGATCATATCGGCTCAGATCGGCGAGGGAAAAACCGAAGAAGCCAGAGAAAATTTTACACTCCTTTGTATCGTTTGTCTGGTGGGCTGCGGTATTATTTCAGTGCTGTCCATCATTTTCTGCAGACAGCTGCTGGGGCTTTTGGGGGCAAGTGAGCTGCTGATGAATTACTGCATGAGCTACGCCTATCCACTTTTTTGTGTGGCGCCTCTTGCACTTTTAGGCATGGCACTTCAATCCTTCTTCATTGCCAATGGAACACCGGGGATGGGGATGGGTTTTTCCATTGCAGGCGGTGTGGTAAATGTATTCCTTGACTGGCTGCTGATTGCAAGGCTTGGCCTGGGGACTATGGGCGCGGCACTTGCCACCGGTATAGGCTATTCCATCCCGGCAGTGCTTGGAATTGTTTACTTTTTTTGCGGCAAAAAGGGAAATCTTCATTTTGTGCTTCCAAAATGGAGAGGAAACCTTGTGCTGAAGACGATGACAAACGGTTCTTCGGAGATGGTGGCCATGATGTCCTCGGGCATTACCACAGCCCTGATGAACAATGTGGTCATGCGCCTTGCCGGAGAAAATGGGGTTGCGGCTATATCCATTCTGATCTACGCCATGTCCCTGCTGACATCCGGCTATATGGGCTATGCTATGGGAGTGGCGCCGATCACGAGCTATCATTATGGCGCCGGAAATATAGACAGGCTGAAAAAAGAAAACAAATACAATTTTGCAATCATCACGGTAACGCAGGTCATCATGTATTTGCTGGGGCTTCTGTTTCACGGGAGAATTATTTCCATTTATGCTTCCGCAGGGACGGATGTTTATTCCATCGCAGAAAATGGTTACTTTATATTCTCACTGGCTTTTTTGCTGATGGGTTTTAATATGTATTCCTCATCCCTCTTTACGGCACTTGGAGACGGAAAAACTTCTGCGCTGATCTCATTTTTCAGAGGTCTGATATTCTTAAGCTTCTTTGTCTATACCTTGTCATCACTGTTTGGCATGAACGGGCTTTTTGCTGCTATGCCTGCAGCAGAGCTTGTAGGAGTCGGGCTGAGTCTGTATTTTGTGTCAGGACGGATGGAAAAAAATCTGTCCTGCAGGAGCAGGCAGAAAATAAGTTAGGTATGGACCGACAAGAATCACAGTGGGATAAATTACGGAAGATCAAGACTACCGGATATTTGCAAGGATAAAGGAAGAGTATCCTTGGGTGAGCTAGGAACAAATCAGGAAGGTGATGAAATAAAGATGAATTTTACAAGAATTAATATGGACACTTGGGAAAGAAGAGATAAGTATGAATATCTCACAACGCAGGAGAAATGTGAGATTTCTCTTACCTGCGACGTTGATGTGACGGAGCTGGTCGGATTTTGTAAGAATAAAGGGCTGAAGTTCTATCCCGTTATGATCTGTGTTGCTTCCCGTGTTATCAACGGTGATGATCACTTTAAAATGGGTGTTACCGAGGATAATGAACTGGTCGTGTATGATTCGGTAGATCCGTGTTATGCAGATTTTATTCCTGAATCTGCAGATTTTAATATGATGTCTACACCTTATTCTCCGGAGATGAAGGCTTTTTATCAGGCAATCCGGGATGAAATGGTAAAAAACAAAGGAATTCCTTGTCCAGGGCCAAAAGATGCAGGCCCAAACATATTTACTATTTCAACACTGCCGTGGGTGAATTACAGTTCCATTAATCTTCACTATTTTAATGATTGGGCCGGTTTGGCGCCTATGATTTTCTGGGGAAAATATGCAAAAAAAGATGGCAAGCTGATGCTTCCGGTTACGATTCAGGTACGCCATTCTGTGTGTGATGGATATCATGCATCGAAGTTCTTTATGGATATGGAAAAGGCGATACCGAAAGTGATGGATGAATTATCATGAAGTCAATGAGGAAGACGCATGAGGTCTTGCGCCATGCGCAACAGCCCGGCGAGGAAATGGCTCTGCTACGGAGCGTTGCCTTGATGCAAATGAGCGTTTCTGGCAGTGAATGGTTATAAGCGTTATCATGAACTCAGCAGCGAAAGGCTGACTTGATTTCTGGAGGGTTACAAAATGGTCGAAGAAAGAATGACATTCGGAGAAAAATTAAAGTCTGCACGGAAAAGTGCGGGACTTACGCAGGAGCAGCTGGCGCAAAAGCTTTTAGTATCACGGCAGGCAATTACAAAATGGGAAGCCGAAAAAGGAATGCCTGATATAGAAAACCTCAAAAATATTTCCAGGATCCTTAATGTCAGTATTGATTATCTCCTCGATAGCGGAGAAGTCATTGACTTATCTGTTATGAGAGAAGAAATTGATTTGGGTAAATATACTTATTCCCGCTCACTTAAGGGGAGATGGAGTAAAAAGGCAGGCAAAAAGGATATGGTTGTTATGGAAAAGTATCCGGATGCTGAAATACATGGTCTAGTGGGTAAGCAGATTCTCACCAAGGGTGAGAACACCGCGGATCATGCAATAGGCTTCTTGACGAGTGCACCGTTTGGAATACCGGAATTTCTTAACGGTATTAAAAATTCAGACAAAGAATTTTATCTTGTCAATCAGTTTGATAAACAATTTTTTGTGATCGTAACAGATGAATTTATCGAGAGCAGACAGCTTGCAGAAAAAATTACAGATAAGCAATTTTCGATTGGAAATTTTTCATTCGTTGATTGCGGCATCATTTGTTAGCGGGAGAGGGTATCCCAATGGAAAAAGAAATCCGATCATGGCGCAGCGCTTATATTTGTATTACAGGGAAATGAGCGTGAAGCTGCAGGAGAGCACGTACACGCGGAAATTGACTGCAAAGGGAAATTTACACTTGTTCTGCATTCTAATGAAACGGCAGTCTGATCGATCAATGTCCCGTATAGGTAAAATGCATATAATCCTTATACGTATGCCAATCTCCACCCCATTCAAAACCATGATTTTTCCAGATTTCCACACATTCCTCGGTCACAGAATAGGCATCTTTGCCAGGCCGGTATCCGGCACTATAGGCATTGCGACCCATTTTGACAAATGGATTGGAGGTCCAGTTCAGATCGATCACGGCGCCATAGCTGTGATGGGACTGCATTCCGCCGGAAGTCATCATGCGCCAGCAATATGATCCGGTATCCTTTTTCCGCACAGGGATACCGGCTGCGGCCATATCTTCGAAGGCGCCTTTAATTTCCGTGGCCAGTTTTTTATGCACGGTTAAGGATTTATAGGTTTTATTTCCCGCGGCATCCACCATCGGAACCCGCACAGTAGTCAGATATTTACTCATCTGGGAGGCCGAAGTAGGCACTCCGTCAGGGAACAGGTAATAGAGTTTGCTTTCTGTCCATGTCTCCGACATAAAAGGATCGGAAAGCGGACCATAATACACCTTCCCGTTTACTTTCTTGTAGGCCCTGACTTTGTAGTAATAGTGGGTGCCGGCCTTGGTGTTTTTGTCCAGGTAATTCCACTTGGTGGTTGGCACAACAGTGGCGATTTTTTTATAGGTTCCATTTTCCTTCGTGCTTTTATAGACCATGTAACCGCGGGCACCACTTACCGGCTCGAAATAAATACAGGTCCAGGTGGCCCTCATGCGGTCAGCCGCGTAAACAGTCCCTTTTTCCAGGGTGTTTGTTACTTTTTTTGCATCGGTCCACTTGCTGAAAAATGTCTTTCCATCGACTTTTGCGTAAGCACGGACCTTGTAATAATAAGTGCTTTGGAAAGCTACAGCATTTGTGATAATTCCGGCTTTTTCCCCGGAAACAGTCTTTATGACCTTATATCCGCTGCTTACATTCTTGCTGCGGGCAACCTGATACCCCGTAGCTCCTGCGACCTTGCCGTGAGCGATTTTATTGACTCCATAGGTGCACTTGGTCTTTATGGATGGGGTTTTTAACTGGATTTTAAAGGCGGCTGTTTTTACACCTGTGTAATTGCCTGTACCGGTTACCGTGATGGTGGCTGTTCCTATCCGAATGTTATTCTCGTAGGAAAGAGTGTAATCCTTTTCTTTCACCAGCACGGTCTCACCTACAGAAAGGGTTACTTCTGGTTCTTTCGCTTCTGCATCGTAATTATAGGTCTCTTGTTCCACAGAAATATTGCCCTCTGAAATAGAAGTCGCCTCAATGGAGAAAGATGCACTGACTGTTACAGCATCCTCCTCATAGACAAATGCTGCCTTCACAGCTGCCTCGCCGGCGTCTGTATTGTTTTCATAGGTAAGGGTGTAGAGATCCGGAGAAATCTCCTGCTGTTGATACATCAATTTCACCGTAGGAGTGATGGCTTCTCCGGTATAAGTCGTCTGAAAGGTTTCAGCGTCTGAATTTTCTTCAACAAATAGAAGTGTGTAATCCTCACTGCTGCCACTGGGGATTTCGGATAGGGTGGTGGCTTCGGACGCATAGACCTCGGAATTCCCAGTTCCCAAATTATCTGCAACGGATTGGGCAAAGCCTGGCATCGGGCAGAAAGCGAAGGCAAGCAATGTGGCACCGATCAGAAAAATCTTCCGTTTTTTCAACATAAATTTCATAATTCTTCTTCCTTCTCCTCTTTCTCGCAAAATGCGGCCCTGTCAACTTCTTCCACGAGTCAAAATCTTGTAAAAAATCTTATCATGCTTTTCTTTTTTAGGCAACTTGCAGATGTATTTGCGATTCCTGCTTTCGTCATTGATCCGGGGCTGACAGAAGCAGACCACGGGCACAAATTTGTTTGTAAATATCATCATGATAGTTTAAGATTATCCCTATAGAGATTAGACAGAAGGAGATCGTTTTATGCAGTTTATTGTATCCATGCTGCTTATTGTGGCTGCACTCGGAGCACTTGGTCTTATATTTAAGTTTGGTCCTATATTTTATGCTTTAGTTCTGAAAGGGCTGGCACTAGTCGTTGGCTTTGTGTGGGAGCACAAGCTCGCTTCGATTCTGTGTCTCTTCATAGTAACAATAATTGTTTGCTTCATACAGAATCATATATAAGCTGTAACCCAGGCATATCGGAAACATTTGCGAAAAACTTTGAAAAATAACAAGAAACGAGGTAATAAATGATGGAATATATTTCAAGAGATGAAGCATTTGCGCTTCTGAAAAAATACAACAAGGACGCTTTCCATATTCAGCATGCCTTGACCGTAGAAGCTGTCATGAAATGGTACGCTGGGCAGCTTGGCTACGGCGAAGATGCGGAGTATTGGGGAATTGTAGGACTCCTTCATGATATTGACTTTGAATTATATCCGGAGGAGCACTGCCTGAAAGCCCCTAAGATGCTGCGGGAAGCCGGCGTCTCTGAAGATATCATCCATGCGGTAGTCTCTCATGGGTATGGGATTACAGTGGAGTGTGGCGCGACCATTGAAGTAGCTCCTGAGCATGAGATGGAGAAAGTCCTTTTTGCGGCAGATGAGCTGACTGGGCTTATCTGGGCAGCGGCGCTGATGCGTCCGTCAAGGAGCACCAAGGATATGGAACTGAAATCTCTGAAAAAGAAATATAAGAGCAAAGGTTTTGCCGCCGGATGTTCAAGAGAAGTGATCGCAAGAGGAGCCAAGCAGCTTGGATGGGAGTTAGAGAAGCTCCTTGATATGACGCTGCAGGCCATGGCTGTCAGTGAAGATCTGATCAATTCAAAGATGGAAGCAGAGTAAGAAGTGGGGTTATTTAAGGAACGTCAGTGACTATGAAAGATTTAAAACATTTATATTATTTTGAAAATATTCTGCAGCAGGCGAACAATGACCTGGTAAGAGAGGCAAAGGATAAGGGGCGTATCTGCGCGGCTTATGTCTGTGAGAACACACCGGAGCCTCTTTTTGATCTGGATGGATGTTTTGGCATCCGGCTTACGGCTCCCAACACAGGCTCCACGGATATTGCGACTTATTACATGACGAATTTCCTGTGCGAGACTTCCAGGGCACTCTTAGAGCGAGCCATTGAGGGAGGATATCAGTTTGCGGACTGTGTGATTGCGCCGGACGGCTGTACGATGATCAACCGCTGTGTGGAGAATATGGAGCTTGCCCATGCGTTGGGCGCAGGAAATGAGCATTTCTTTTATGAGCATATGGAGATTCCCCTTAAAGCAGACGAGAACGGTGTGAAGCTTCTGGTCCTTCAGTGTGAGAATCATATTCTTAAGCCCCTCCATGAGCATTATGGCATCGATATTTCAGATGGGTCCATCCGCAAGGCCATCGAGCAGTACAACCGTGTCTGCCGGGTGATCCGGGAACTGGGGGATTTCCGAAAGGAGGAGTACCCCCGTATCACAGGATATGAATTTCAGGTCCTGGTGCTGGCAAGCTATGTCTGCCCCAAGGATTTGATCATCGGCAAACTGGAAGAGACATTGGAAGAGGTGAAAGTGCGCAAGCCGGATGAGAATCCGTACCGGGCAAGACTTCTGGTGGTCGGTTCGGAGATGGATGATGTGGGCTTTATCAGGCTGATTGAAGAACTGGGCGCCTATGTATGTGCGGACCGTTATTGCTTCGGTTCCTTACCGGGACGAGACCCTATTGAGCTTACGGACGATGAAGATGCCCTGACCCAGCTTTGCAGACAGTATGTATATCGCGGTCAGTGTCCCCGTCAGATGAACATGGAGAAAGTCTACGGCAGAAAGGCATATATAAATGACCTTGCAAAGGAGTACGGCGCAGATGGCATTCTTTACAATCAGATCAAGTTCTGTGACCCATGGGCTTATGAGCGGACCACCGGCAGTATTTCCCTGCGGGAGGATTACGGATATCCGGTCCTCTCTATCGAACGGCCGTATAACAGTGCTGCAGCCCGAGGGCAGATCATGACCCGTGTGCAGGCATTTTTGGAAAGCATTGAGATCAAGCGGCTGCATCAGGAGGACTAAGTTATGAAAGAAGTGGAGAAAATACAGAATCCTAAAAGCCGTCCGGGAGATCGGAATCTGGGCGTTTTATATGACAATGGGAAGGTACGCAAGCGAAGAGAGTGGCGAGGTTTCAAAGATACCGCGTATGATTTTTCCAGATGGTTATATGTCTGGGGCATTATGATCAAGACTTCTATGGGGAAGGGCTTTATAAAAGGTCTCTTCCGTTACCGTTGGATGTCAAACTACCTGGCTGTCCCGCACATGATCGATAAATATACGATAGGCCTGCGCGGTGAACCACTTCGGATCACCAGGACCTCCATTGATTTTGTGGCCAAAGAGGTTGCCGGTATCATCACCCAGTGCCTTCGGGCGGACAGACGCTGCGGTAATGACGTGGCATTTTCGGATAAATGTGTTCTTGTGGATGAGAATGCCATGACGGCTTTTCTGATGGGATTTCCGGACCTGGTACCCCTTCAGCGGGAGGTGCCCACTTTGTTTGCAGCTAATCTGATCAACCAGCGTTCTGCGGAACATTACATTGATGTGGCTCAGAGCTATGGCATTCCGGGAGACGTGTGTCCGATGCCGGAGACAGAGGCCGGGGTTTCCATCGAAGATGATTTTGTTGTGGCCGGCAAATGTGCCGTTCAAGTCAATACAACCTGCGATGGCTCTATGCTGGGCAATGGAATCATTGCGAAGCGCCTGGAGAAGGAGTATGGAATTCCTACTTTTCAGCTGGCAGCTCCGATCCGTTTTAAAGCAGAGGATGTTCAGGAATATGCGGCCGAGGACATTAAGCAGGCTATCGCATTTGTGGAGAAGGAGACCGGTGCAAAGTGGGATTGGGAAGCATATTTTGCAGCGGCTAAGCGTGTGAATAATACCACCAGAAACCGGCTGGAATGGCTGGATGTCAACAGCACTTCTTATCCACAGTTCATCGGTGCTGCGTTCTGCCTCTACAATGATACGAACTATATGGGAAACTGTGGACGTTCCAAGATATTTCCGAAGGTTGACGACAAGATCATGAAGCTGGTGCACAAAGGGTATCAGAATCAGACAATGATGGCATCAGAATACCGCCATCGCTGTATGGTCTGGGGCGTGCAGCCTCACTACGTGTTTGATATGCTCTACTGGATGGTCCAGTGCTGGGGTGTTGTGCCGCTCTCGGATATGCTGTCCATGGTCATCGACAAGCCAATCGCAGAGACCGATACACCCGAGAACCGGGAACAGGCATATCTGGATATGGCGTACCTGCAGGAGAATATGATCATGCGTAATCATACCCATGGCGGTTATCCGGCTCTTCTTGATGAACTCTGGGAGAACTGCGAAAAGATGAATGCAGACATGGTGCTTCTGTGGGAACACATGGCATGTAAGGCATTAGCCGGTATGCACGGCCAGTTTGAGGAGCAGGCGAGAGCCCATGGAATCCATCTGGTATGGGTAAGCCACGATCTCTGCGACCCGAGACTTGCTACGCGTCAGGCGATCCGCGATCAGTTTAACCGCTATATGCGCACAGTCATGCAGGAAGAGCCACTGGATTCATCTCTTGAAATCCTTCCGGATTCCGATGCCTGGTAAGAGTGTGATTTAACCGAAAATCCGATTAAATTGACTGCTTTTTTGGTCCTTTTCGTATTTGGAGGCGTTGTGCTTATGTATCTGCCACTGATACGAATGCGCAGGTCAAACAAGCAAGAAAATGAAAATCATGAGATATTACGCTGACATTAAGAAAATAGAAATAGTGTGCTATAATATTGCATGTCAGAATGAATGGAAACAAAGGAGGACAAGACTATGGCTGAAAAAATCGTACAGACAGCAGGAAGAAATGCGTTGGGAGAATTTTCCCCGGAGTTTGCGCATTACAATGATGACGTATTATTTGGAGAGAACTGGAACAATCAGGACATTGATGTGAAGACCAGAAGTGTCATCACGGTGGTGGCGTTGATGGCATCAGGCATTACAGATTCGTCCTTGAAATTTCATTTGATGAATGCAAAAGCCCACGGTGTAACCCAGAAAGAGATTGCAGCGATTATTGCGCATACTGCATTCTATGCAGGGTGGCCGAAAGGATGGGCTGTATTTAACCTGGCAAAAGAAGTATGGGAAGTTGGTGAAGGAGACCTCCCTTATGAAGATGAAAAGATGCGTGCCCATGCAAAGGAAATGGTATTTCCTATAGGTAAGCCAAACGATGCATTTGCACAGTATTTTATCGGGCAGAGCTATCTGGCTCCGGTGTCTATGAAACAGGTTGGCATCTTTAATGTGACATTTGAACCGGGCTGCCGCAATAACTGGCATATTCACAATGCTTCCGAAGGCGGCGGACAGATTCTTGTCTGCGTCGCAGGTCGCGGCTACTATCAGGAGTGGGGCAAGGATGCCGTGGAAATGAAGCCGGGCGACTGCATCAACATTCCCGCTGGCGTGAAGCATTGGCACGGCGCAGCACCGGATTCATGGTTCAGCCATTTGGCAGTGGAAGTGCCGGGAAAAGACGGATCCAGTGAGTGGCTTGAGGCGGTGGATGATAAGGCCTATGCAGAAGCGGTGAAGTAGCAATCTATTATGAAGGCTTTCATCTGTTACGGTGATTCAAATACATACGGTTATGACCCCAGATCTTTTGTAGGAGACCGGTTTCCGAAAGAAATCCGGTGGACAAAAATCCTGGAAAAGTCCTTAGGCGTCCCGGTGCAGGAGCACGGGATCAACGGGCGCTGCATTCCCCACACGGGAAATGCAGTGGCATTTTTTAAAGAACAGATCGATAGGTGGAGCCATCTGGAGGATGCATATCTTTTGCTCATGCTTGGCACCAATGATTTTCTGCAGAATCCCAAAGCTTTGGCAGAAGAGGTGGCAGGCAGAATGGGTGAATTCCTATCCGAGGTGCTTCCGCTTGCGGGAAGTCTTCGCGTGATTTTGGTGACACCTCCTCGTATGCAGCGAGGAGCCTGGGTCGAAGAGGACAGTATGTGTATAGAGTCAGGGAGACTTGGGGATTGCTACCGGGAACTGGCGGAGGTGTTTAACATTCCCTGCATCGATATGAGCAAGGTGGAGATACCTCTACTGTATGATGGAGTCCACATGTCTGAAGAAGGACATCGGATATTTGCGGAATATATAGCGGGAGAATTAATGCGGGGAGAGTTAGGGAAGTAGGAGAAAACCATGAACGACAAAAGTAATGTCCTTAGTTCAATTGAAACATTTGGAGAGGGAATGCCCGGCGGCTTTTTTATCTACAAAGCAGGCGGTGACGAGGAACTGCTCTATGCAAACCGGGTGATGGTGGAGCTTTTTGGCTGCGATGATCTGGAGGATTTTAGGCGTTTCGTGGGAAATTCCTTCCGAGGAATCGTCTATCCGGATGATTATGTACTGACCAATCACAGCATAGATATACAGGTAAAGACTGAACAGGTCAATTTTGATCATGTAGTCTACCGCATTAAGCGCAAGGATGGACAGATCCGCTGGATCAATGACTATGGTCGGCTTGTGGAACTGGAAGGCTATGGAAAAGTCTTCTACGTGTTTGTTTCAGATGATACAGATAGTCATGCCTCACGTCAGGGACAGGGATATGACAAGCAAGTGGAAAAGGTAATGGACGACATCCACGTGGCATTGGGATCCGGCGATTGGAGCATGGATTTTGATGAAAATGGTGAGATGATCTCCTGTACCTGGAGTGCGAAATTTCGCCAAATGATCGGTTACAGTTCTGTGTTGGATTTTCCGAATCGGTTAGAGTCTTGGTCGGATCTTCTGAATCCGGAGGATAAGGATCGCGTATTGAACTGTTTCTGGGAGGTTATCAGAGACCGCACCGGCAGGAAGACCTATGACGTTCATTATCGTTTGAATACGAAAGATCGGGGTGAGCGATGGTTTCGCGCCATCGGACGACTGACCAGGCAGGAAGACGGAACGCCGATTTCATTTTACGGAATCTTTCTGGACGTGGATGATGAACAGCGCAGCAAGTTAGAAGAAAAGGCGGCAACTGAAAATCTGATAGAGGCCTTAAGTTCAACATATAACTATACCTATGTTGTGGATATGACGAAAGGCACAACCAGACCTGTCCACCTCGAGCGGAGAATATATGAGCTGAATGGAAACTATGCAGAAGAGCATCCCTATGCGATCGCAGAATATGCACAGAACAATGTGTATCCGGATGACAGACATCTGTTTGAACCGGTGGACAGTATTGAAAAATGCAGAAAATTTTTCGAAGATAAAAGCCAGTATACCATTCCTTACCGTCTGGTGATCAGCGGTGAGCTCCACTACATGGAACTGCAGATGGTAAAACCTTCTGCTGACAGAGACGAGTTCGCTATGGGCTTTAAAAACGTGGACCAGCAGGAACTGATACGACAGGTACAGATACGTCAGCAGCGTGAACAGCTGGGAATCATCCGGTCCCTGAGCTCAGAATATCTCGACCTGTTTCTGATAAATGCAAAAACCCGAGCTTTCCGTGTTTTACAAGCGGACGGCGTGGGTTTGGAAGTTACGAATGAACAGGAAGACGCGGAGGCAGCACTTCTTAAATATATTGACACCTATGTAGTTGATGAGGACCGGGATGAGATGCTAAAGGTCAGTACCATTGCAGGTATGGAAAGAACTGTCCCGGAGACCGGAATCTATTCGACAAATTATCGGCGCAAAAATGCAGGCGTTCCGCTTCACTTTCAGCTGAATATCGCAAGATTCCGGGCGGATGATGGCACGGGGTATTTCGTACATGGTTTCAGAAATGTTACGCCGATGGTAGAAAGGGAAGTGAAGATCCAGAAAGCCCTTCAGGATGCGTATGATGCTGCGGAAGCAGCCAGTCACGCAAAGGGCGATTTTCTGCAGACCATGTCCCATGATATCCGTACGCCAATGAATGGTATCATTGGTATGACAGCTATCGCGGCAGCCCACATCGATGATAAAGAGAGGGTAAAGGACAGCCTGCAGAAGATCACAGTGGCCAGCAAACATTTGCTGTCGCTGATCAATGAAGTGCTGGACATGAGTAAGATCGAATCCGGGAAAGTAAGTCTTACAGAGGAAGATTTCAATCTTTCTGAGCTGGTTGACAATATGATCACCATGGTCCGGCCGGATGTACGAGAGCATGGCCACGACTTTACGATCCATATTGGAAATGTAGAGCATGAGCAAGTGGTCGGCGACTCCCTCCGTGTGCAGCAGGTATTTATGAATATGATGAGCAATGCCATCAAATATACACCTGACGGAGGTAAAATAGGCCTTGCGATTCGCGAAATTCCGTGCCAGCAGTTAAAGACCGGCTGCTATGAATTTACATTTTCAGATAATGGGATCGGCATGTCTGAGGAATACATAAGCCATATTTTTGAACCTTTTACCCGCGCAGAAGACGGAAGGATCAACAAAATCCAGGGTACGGGTCTTGGTATGCCGATCGCCAGAAATATTGTCCGCATGATGGGCGGCGATATCAAGGTGAAAAGTAAACTTGGCGAAGGCTCAACCTTCATCGTGACCATTTACTTAAAACTGCAGGATACGGAGGAAATTGATTGCGAAAGATTTATCGACCTGCCGGTTCTGGTAGCAGATGATGACGAATTAAGTATGGAATCAGCTGTCAGCATGCTGGAAGAGCTTGGTATGAAAGCAGACGGTGTGCTTTCCGGTGAGGAGGCCTTAGATAAGGTCATTCTGCGTCACAGCGACAATGCGGATTACCACGCAGTGATCCTGGACTGGAAAATGCCGGGAATGGATGGTGTGGAGACGGCAAGAGCAATCCGAAAAGAAGTGGGAGATGCTGTGCCCATCATTGTTCTTTCGGCTTACGACTGGACGGAGATTGAGACAGAGGCAAGAGCAGCCGGAGTCAATGCATTTGTCAGCAAACCACTGTTTAAATCCCGATTGATCCGGCTTTTCCATGAAGTGCTGGGCGTGAAAGAAGAAAAAGTAAAAGAAGAAAAAGTAAAAGAAGACAGTCCGTTGCAATCTTTTGAGGAAATGGATCTGTCCGGTTATCGATGCTTGCTTGCGGAAGACAATGAGCTGAATGCAGAGATTGCAATAGAGATTCTTGAGGAGTCGGGAATCGCTATCGACTGGGCTCACGACGGAGCAGAAGCGGTGGAGATGATATCAAACGCCGAAGATGGCAAATATGATCTGGTCCTCATGGATATCCAGATGCCAAAGTTAAATGGGTATGACGCCACCAGAGCAATTCGTGCTGAGAAAAGACCTTATTGCAAGAGGGTGCCGATCGTTGCCATGAGTGCCAACGCATTTGCGGAAGACGTGCAGGCGGCTAAGACAGCCGGCATGAATGAACATATTGCCAAGCCGATCGACTTGAATGTGTTGGCGAAAGTCATTTCCAAATATGTTCTTAAAGAGCAGAAATAAAATAAAAAGAAAAGAGAGTCAGGCTTTGTAGTCTGACTCTCTTTTTGCGTTGGCGATAAGTCAAAGTCATGATAAAAAGCGCCGATGACCTTGATACGCGCATACAATCTTAAAAAATAACTTAGAAATCAACTTCAGTGTCGTAATAGCAGCACTTCAGAAGTTTCTCCATCTCCTCCTGAGTAGGAATTCTTGGGTTTGAGCCTGTGCAGGCATCCAGGATAGCATTTGCAGCAATCTCCGGAAGTCTCTCAAGGAAGACTTCTTCCGGAACAAATCCCTGCTCGGTTGGATAGCTGTCAGCACCATAATTCTTGATGCAGTGTGGAATGTTCAGATCATCGTTCATCTTGCGCAGGTAAGCGATGATTGCCTGTACCTTCTCATCATCATTTGCACCGCCAAGGCCCATAAGATCAGCAATCTTGCCGTAGCGTTTCTTTGCAGTTTCGTCCTTGGCGTTGAATGCGATAACCTTTGGAAGATACATTGCGTTAGCTGCTCCATGAATGATATGTGCACCATAGTCTGCAAATACAGCGCCTGTCTTGTGAGCCATAGAGTGAACAATACCAAGCAGTGCATTAGAGAATGCCATACCTGCCAGACACTGCGCATTGTGCATTCTATGTCTTGCATCCATATCTCCGTTATAAGAATCAACAAGGTCAGCCTGGATCATCTCGATTGCATGAAGTGCAAGCGGATCAGTATAATCACAGTTTGCTGTTGATACGTAAGCCTCAACCGCATGTGTAATAGCATCCATACCGGTATGAGCAACCAGCTTCTTAGGCATGGTCTCTGCAAGAGCAGGGTCGACAATTGCTACATCGGGAGTAATCTCAAAGTCTGCGATCGGGTATTTAATGCCTTTATTATAATCAGTAATGATAGAGAATGCTGTAACTTCAGTAGCTGTTCCTGAAGTAGAAGAAATTGCACAGAATTTTGCTTTTTTACGAAGCTTAGGGATACCAAATACTTTGCACATATCCTCAAATGTGCACTCCGGATACTCATATTTGATCCACATTGCCTTAGCTGCATCGATCGGTGAACCACCACCGATTGCTACGATCCAGTCCGGCTCAAACTTAAGCATTGCATCTGCGCCCTTCATAACGGTCTCAACAGATGGATCCGGTTCAATTCCTTCAAAAAGCTCTACTTCCATTCCGGCTTCTTTCAGGTTATCACATACCTTGTCAAGGAATCCAAATCGCTTCATGGATCCTCCACCCACGCAAACCATAGCTTTCTTTCCTTCAAAAGTCTTCAGGGCGTCAATTGCGCCTTCTCCATGATACAAATCTCTTGGTAACGTAAATCTTGCCATACTACATACACTCCTTTTCTTCGTTTTTCTTCTCTTGATTTCTGTTAAAATTCACTTATCTAAAACATGTTAACTTTTTAACAATCTAATCATAGCACGAACAGCCGTTTTGCGCAACCTGCTTTGTTAAAAAAATATCATTTTCGTTATATTGTCGAAAAAATGTCCGTTTTTTTGTTTGATTTTTCGCGATGGTCGCTATTGATAAAAAATGCTCAAAAGGTAATGAGGATGAATGATATAATTTAAACAGGAATTGAGAATCATTATCGCTTGCTAAGAGGGTAAAACAGATATGAAGATCACAGCGGTAGGTGCTGGTTCCCGTGGAGACATGGAGCCATTGGTACACCTGGGAAAAGAAATGAAAAGAAGGGGACATGCATTTAAAGTGGTATGCCTCCCCAGATTTAAAGAATATGTAGAAGAAAATGGTCTGGAGTTTGCGCCGGTTGATTTTGATGGGGAGTATATGATGCGGGCCATGCTGACAGAATGCCCGGACGGCATTGCTTATATAAATGGAATGAAAGAGGTTTACCACAGGAATCCGGAAATGATGGACCAGGTCTTTGAGGCCTGCATTGGTGCAGATCTGGTTCTCTATATTTTACTTGGCGGGTTTGCCCGCCATGCAGCAGAGGTCCTGGGGATCCCCTGTGTGAGATGTTTTTTCTATCCATTTGACAAGACCAATCGCTACAACATTATGTTAGCCGATGTCAAAGAGGGATCCTTCATCAACGGATTGGTCTATACAGGTTCAGAATTTACAATGAATCTGGTGACGAAGGAGCTGTTAAATGACTGGCGTGCGCAGCATGGACTGAAAAAATGGGGTCTCTTCTCCGATTATCGCAAGATGAAGGGAGAGTACAAACTGAACTTGTATCCTTACAGTGAACTTCTGGTGCCGAGGGAACCGAAGTGGAAGGACCACATACATGTGACTGGATACTGGATGGATGAAGGCAGGGAAGAGTATGTCCCGGATGAAAAGTTGAAAGCCTTCCTGGAAGCCGAGGATCCGCCAATCTATATTGGGTTTGGATCGATCGTGTTTAAGGATATGGATCAGGCGGCAAAGGAACTGGGTGAAAAACTCTGCGCAGAAGATGGCTGCGGTAAGGCAGCGGATATCCTGGAAAGATACTGGGAAAGCAGGAATTCCCTATCAAATTCCTAGGGAAGAAAAGATAAGTGGAGGAATACAAGGATGAGTATCGTAGCGAAATTAATCAACCTGGGCATGAAGATGTCCGGTATGAAGAAAAAATATTCCCTTCCGGAGGAACAGTTCCTGGAAGAGATACGTAAGATGAATAAATCTCGCGGCTTTTTTATGCCAAAGGATAAGAAGGCTGTTTACAAAGAGCATCATGTGTGCGGAAATCAGGTCCTGGTGGTTCAGAGAGCAGAAAAGACGGCACCAAGAGCAGTCCTCTATTTCTTTGGCGGAGGCATGATGATCGGTCCGGATAAAGGAGATCTGGATTGCATCCTGCAGCTGGTAAAGAAGGCCGGCTGCGATGTCTGGTTTCCGATGTATCCGCTTTGTACGGATCACTGCATTACGGAAGCCTTTGACATGGCTCTGGAGTGCTATCGCCAGATGATTGAAATTTACGGCGCAGGCAATGTCAGCACCTGTGGATTTTCCTCGGGCGGAGCATTGGCACTTGGCGTTGCTGCCCATGTCAATGCAAAGGAAGAGAAGCTCCCGATGCCGCGCTGCATCGTCGCTGTCTCTCCGGGCGAGGTGCCATGGAATGATGCCGAGCGGGCCATCATGAAGAAGAATAATCCGAAGGATATGATGGTGGATTATGCCTTCATGGAGAAGGTGGAGAAGTTTGAAAGGCATGGCAGGGATGATGTGTCGGAATATATGATTCACATTTCCAAGGGAAATCTGACCGGAGTCGGCAGAATCCATTTTTACTGGAGCGAGGATGAGGTTCTCTACGGCGCAAAGCAGAATTTTATCGATGCCTGCGAGAAGTATGGGGTGAAATATACCGTTAAGACCAGGCCTGGCATGATCCACTGCTATCCGATGCTGCCGTATTTTAAGGAAGCGAAAGAGGATTTTGCGGAGATAGTGGCTTACTTGGCTGAATAAGGGAGAATTGTTATGACGGATAGAAAGCAGGAAATTCAGGCTTCCTACAAACAGCTCGGGGAGTTCGGAAATTTCTACGATAAAATTCTGCTAAGGAAAGGGTTTGGCGGGAAACTGGCAAACACACTTATGTGGGGCTTTAATGAAGAGACGACAGCAGAGTGGATCGGTGGCTGGCAAGCCGGGATCCCGGACGATTTTTCGGGCAGGCTGCTGGAGGTGCCGATAGGAACCGGCGTGTTGACCATGCCGGTATATCAGAGGCTTCCGGATGCGGAGTTCACCTGCCTGGATTACTCAGTTCAGATGATGGAAAATGCAAAGAAGCGGGCAAAATCCATGGACCTATCCAATGTCTCTTTCCTGCAGGGAGATGTAGGTAAGCTACCTTTCCAGGATGAGAGCTTTGATATCGTTTTGTCGCTTAACGGCTTTCATGCCTTTCCTGATAAGGAGGCCGCTTACAGCGAGACTTTCCGCGTGTTGAAAAAGGGCGGCACTTTCTGCGGATGCTTTTACACGGAAGGCGGCTCAAAGAGAACGGACTGGGTTACGAAGCATATCTTTGTGCCAAAGGGTGCATTTACACCGCCATTTGAGACGGCGGCTTCTTTGAAGGCGAGACTCTCGAGAATGTATGCAGAGGTGGATTTTAAAACTGTGAGAGCTGAGGGAATCTTTGTATGCAGGAAATAGCGAGCTGAAAATGATTGTCCGCATGGAGGCGAAACATCGTGAGAGTGATACGAATGAAACTTGAATCCGCAGGATTCTGCGGCCACCTGGCAGAACCGGAACAGAGATCCTCCCATGGCGTCATCCTGATTCTGGGTGGAGAATCTGTCATGCTCCCCTTCCTGAAGCTGGGGAAAATGATGGCGGAATATTTTGCAAAGCATGGGTATATAGCGTGCTCGGTATCTCTGTTTGGAACAGAAGGACTGCCCGACAGTCCCGATCAGATTCCTGTGGAGCATACCGTTAATGCAATTGACTACCTGAAAAACGGGAAAAAATGTAGTCGTGTTTCCGTACTCGGCATGTCCATGGGAAGTATAGCTGCACTGGCAGCTGTCATTTACAGCGGGCAGGCGGATGATCTCATCATGATGTCCCCGTCCCATGTTGCCTTTGAGGGCGTCTCAAAGGATAAAAAAGAAATGTGCGGGCGGAGCTTCCTGACCTGGATGGGACAGGACATTTCCTATGTCAGTGCGGATTTCTCAAAAAATAAGATGTATGAAGCTTGCTTTTGGCCGGAGGCAAAGACAGTTCCTGGCCGGCAGCTTATTCCGTGCAGAGGCTGAGTGAGCAGCTGGATGCGTGCAATCGTCAGGAGTTTTATAGAAAAATTATTTATCCGGAATATGGACACATGCTCCCAATGAAGAAAGAAGTGATGCGAGAGGTGTTTCAATGGCTGAGAATTTAGAAAAGGTATGGCAGTAAAAATGAGTATCAGTGGAAAAATTTCTATGAGCCTGCTTCGACTGGTATCTAAAATGGCCGGGGAGAGCTTCCGGATCACTTCCATGGAGAAAGAGATAGAAAAAGGATTGGAGATCGCCAGGAAGAATCCATTCTCCATGCCGAAGGATAATAAAGCAAAATATAAAGAAATACAGGTTGATGGATATCCATGTTTGATCATGCGAAAGAAAAGTCAGAAAAATCAGTCTGACGGAGCAATCCTGTATCTGCATGGAGGCCGTGCTCCAAACCAGGGAACTGGCCAGATGGTATGACCCAGAAGTCCCGAAATATGCGATTTATCCGGCTTTAGAAGATTTTACAAATGCACCACTCACCTACTTCTATTACGGAGAAGAGACATTGGCAGGAAATGCAGCCTGTTATAAAAGAGCCTTCCGAAGAAGTGGTTCTGCGGATAAAATTCACATCCACATTCAGCCGGGGATGATGCACTGCTATGCCTGCATGCCGATTTTCCCGGAGTGCAAGAAAGCCTATCGGCAGCAGATTAAGCTGATCAGAATGGTTTGATTTGGCGGCAGAAAGCCCTCTTTATTGCTCCTGAAACAAGTTGTCAAGGACTTTCTAACCAACGGATTTCAAATATCGCTTCATCAAAAAGCTGCAAAAATAAGGGAATGTATAAATATCATTTTCAAAACCAACATTAAAATCGCCCAATTTGATTCCAAATGTTATATCGGAATAATTCTCACTTTTAATAAGCTGCCTGAGGGATTTCGAACGATTGCCATTCGATTTTACCTCAACAGGAATCAAATGTGATTTGTCCCTTACGAAAAAATCTTCCTCAAGGGTAGAGTTCTCTTTTTTGAAATAATACAAGCCCAGCCCCTGTTTTAAGAAGGCCTCTGCTACGAAATTCTCATACAAAGCTCCTTTATATACACCCAAATTACGATTTGCTCTCAGATCCTCCTGTGCCTCTTCGTCCAGAGATGAAACCAACAGTCCCGTATCCGGGTAATACAGTTTAAATTTTGAAGCATCATAATTGCCCTTGATAGGGAGTTCTGGATAATGCAGGCAATAACAGATACTGACTACTCCGGCATCGCGCAGCCAGTCTATGCAGCCCGAATACTCTCTGCTTCTTGCATTTTTCCCAATTTTTCCAAATTGAAATTTTTTATTTTCTTTGGCAAGCTGTGTCGGGATGCTTCTATAGACAGCAGCGATTCGTGTCTGATCCAACCCCTCTGCATATTTTCGTATATCTTCCTCATAATCCAGCCGGATCTGATTCTGGATTTCCAGTGTTCCTGAAAATGTATTCGTTTCAATATACTGTTTTACAACTGCCGGCATTCCACCCAAAACGGAATACTCCAGGAACAATTTTTTGTATACTAAAAGCTCTGTATCTGAAAACGGCTTTACCTTCAGCATATGATCCAGAATATCTTCACTTGTCTGCGTTCCATATCCCTTGGCCCACAAAAATTCCTCAAAATCCATAGAATACATTTCATAGTCTGTCTTATAGCCAACACTGTTACTATGAATTCTTTTATAATTAATGCCTAACATGGAACCACTACAGATCACATCATACCTTCCGTCTATCTTAAAAGACTTCAAAGATGTTGCAATGTCCGGATATTCCTGAAGTTCATCAAACAGGATCAATGTCTCTCCTGCAACGTTTTTATAACGTTTTCAATTATTTCTATCACATTTCATGAGCGTTATCACACGCATCTTCTCACATTTCATTTTTTCTACCATTCCGTGTCTACTTTTACTTTAGCATCACCCGCTTCTTAATTTCGGTGATAAACTTTTCCGCAATGGGAGAGAATATCTGATACTTCTTCCATACGAAATACATCTTGTTTTCCAATACAGGAGACAGTGGCCGTGATATAAGACCGCTGTCTTCACCTGTATTTACCAGCTTATCAAATGTCAGAAGGACACCCAGCTGTTCCGCTGCAAAGACCGCGCCGTTATAGGAAAGCTGAAAGGAGCCTTCCAACTGCAGCTGTTTCATTTGATCACCGGCCCATCTGGGGATATCTGCATTCCAGGACTGATTCGAACAAAATAAAGGTATATTTATGAGGTCATCCACGGTGATGGTCTCTTTTTTTGCCAACGGATGGTCTTTGTGCATGACGGCGACCCATTTGTCTGTTTCAGGAAACTCGATGACATTGTATTTTTTATAATCCGGTGTCTCTACCAGCACAGCAAAATCGAGAATTCCTTTGTCTAACCGCTCCAGTACCTGTTCGGAACCTCCACTGGTGATGTGGTAGCGAAGATTTGGATACAGGGTTTTAAAACGCTTGATCTCTCTGGCCAGCACACGGATCTGATAACTTTCCGCAAGGCCAAAATAGAGGTCACCTCCGGTGATGTCATCCATGGAAGAAAACTCATCCTGAATCTTATCAGCCATAGCTACCAGGTCTTCCGCCCGTTTTCTTAGAAGCTGGCCTTCATCTGTCAACTCAATGTGAAAAGCGTGTCGTATAAACAACTGTTTTCCAAGTTCCTCCTCCAAGGCTTTCAGCTGCTTGGATAATGTGGGTTGGGAGACGTGGATCTGTTCGGCCGCCTTTGTCATGTTTTCTTCTCTGGCAACCGCCAGAAAATAGCGAAGGGCTTTGATATCCATAATCGGGATCCTTTCTGCTTAAAGTCATTTTAAATACATTTTCAAGAAATTCTAAAAACGAATAATATGATATTTATTATAACTATTAGCAATTTTGCTTTCAATAAACTAATATGAAAATACAGAAAGTCAGAGGTGGGTTATGGAGTTATCAGCAAAAGACATCACGCAGTATTTAGATGGGCTGCAGATCCCGGAGGAAATGTGTGATCGCTGCAGACATTTGGCAGAAGAAGAACGGTACGAAGAGTTGTACGCGAGCCTTCGCGGTGTCAGACCGCGATTCCTTGACGACATGCACACGGCACAGAATCGGTTGGATCAGTTGGATCTTCTGATCTACGATGTTAAAAAGAAGAGGGAGGATAATTAATATGATGGAATACAGAAAGATACCTCACGGCGATGAAAAGATCAGCGTTATAGGCATGGGAACATCGGTGGTAGGAGAACATTCAGAGCGAAACGTGACAGAGACAGTGACCTACGCTCTTGACCATGGTGTGAATTATTTTGATATGGCAGGCGGACATGCCAGCATTTTTCCAGGGATGGGAGAGGCTTTGAAAGGACGTCGTAAGGAAGCAATGCTGCAGGTGCATTTCGGCGCAGATTACACTTCCGGAGAGTACGGATGGAACCCGACTCTGGAGGGCGTAAAGAAGTCGGTGGACTGGCAGCTTGAAAAGCTCGGGACAGATTATATAGATGTGGGCTTTATCCACTGCCTGGATGAAGAGGAAGATCTGAAAAATTATGAAAAAAATGGAGTGCTCCAATTCCTTTTATCCATGCAGCAGCAGGGGGTTGTAAAATATCTGGGATTGTCCACCCATGCACCGACCCTTGCAAACCGTGTTCTTGATATGGGGATTCTTGATATGATGATGTTTTCCATCAACCCCATGTATGATTATGGGCAGGGCGATTATTCTATCGGCAGCGCCTCAGAGCGGTATAAGCTCTATACCAGGTGCGAGAAGGAAGGAGTTGGCATATCGGTCATGAAGCCGTTCAATGCGGGACAGCTTTTAGATGCTAAGAAATCACCCTTTGGCAAAGCCCTTACTCCGGCGCAGTGCATCCAGTATGCCCTGGACCGGCCGGCGGTCGTTTCTGTCATGCAGGGGGCAGGGAATATCGAAGAGCTGAAGCAGAATCTGGCCTATTTAGACACGACAAAAGAAGAGCGGGATTACTCCATTATCGGCTCATTTACACCGGATGACACCAAAGGCAAATGCGTCTATTGTAAGCACTGCCACCCATGTCCCATGGGACTTGATATCGGTCTGATCAATAAATATTATGATCTGACAAAGCTGGGAGACACTTTGGCAAGGGAGCATTATCTGACCCTTGAGAAGACCGCTTCCGACTGTGTATCCTGCGGTCACTGCGACAGCAGATGCCCGTTTGGCGTCCCGCAGAGTAGCAGAATGGAAGAGATTGCGGAATATTTTGGCAAATAAAATATATTTTTATAAAAGAAAAGGAAGGATAAACGTATGATGAAGACAGAAGAATTAAAACTGACAAATGAGTGGGACAAGACATTTCCAAAGAGCGACAAAGTAAATCACAGTAAGGTAACCTTCGTAAACCGTTACGGCATTACCCTGGCTGCTGATATGTATGCACCGAAAAATGCAGAAGGAAAGCTTCCGGCAATTGCTGTCTGTGGCCCATTTGGCGCTGTGAAGGAGCAGTGCTCCGGTCTGTATGCCCAGACCATGGCAGAGCGTGGATATCTGACGATCGCATTTGACCCGTCATTTACCGGGGAGAGCGGCGGAACACCTCGCTATATGGCATCTCCCGACATCAATACCGAGGATTTTATGGCAGCAGTGGATTTCCTTTCTGCACAAGACAATGTTGATCCGGAAAAGATCGGTATCATCGGCATCTGCGGCTGGGGCGGCATGGCCCTGAATACTGCAGCTTTGGATACCAGAATCAAGGCGACAGTCGTTTCTACTATGTATGATATGACAAGAGTCAATGCCAACGGCTATTTTGATTCGGAGGACAGTGAGGAGCAGCGTTATGCTAAAAAGGTGGCAATGAATGGGCTTCGCACAGAAGAATATAAAAAGGGTGAATACTCCCGCGCAGGCGGATGCCTTCCGCTCCCGGTTCCGGAAGACGTGCCTTTCTTTGTAAAGGATTACAGTGAGTACTATAAAGGCAGATGCTATCATGAGAGAAGTTTAAATTCCAATGAGGGATGGAACAGCATCGGCTGCCTGTCATTTATGAATCAGCCAATCCTTAAGTATTCAAATGAAATCCGAAGCGCCGTGCTGATCATGCACGGGGATAAGGCCCACAGCTATTACTTTGGAAAGGACGCTTACGAGGCTATGATCAAGGACAGCAAATATACGGCAAACAAAGAGCTGCTCACCATCCCCGGCGCGGTTCACACAGACTTGTATGACAATCTGGACGTGATCCCCTTTGAGAAAATGCAGCAGTTCTTTGCAGAGAATGGCGTGCAGTAATTGAAAAAAGTGAAAATTAATGGAAAAGGCACTCTCTATCAGATAGAATACTATCAAAGGGAGTGCCTTTTGAGTGGGAAAAACAAAGTAGATTTAGTGCAAGAGGTTGAATGAAAAATGAGAGATAAAGATATAATAGGATTTCATCGCATTGACGAGCCCAATGCAATATTTAGCAACTGGTATCATGCTGAGTTCGATCTGGCGGGACATCACTACACATCTTCTGAGCAGTATATGATGTATCAGAAAGTGATGCTTGCAGATGAATATGATCTGGCTGATAAGATCATGGCAACCGATAACCCTAAGAAAATAAAATATTATGCTGGTCCAAACAGTTTTAAGACCTATGACAAAATTAAAAACATATGGGAAAGGGACAGCAGACATATTGTAAAGCGAGGTATCCGTGCTAAATTTGCGCAGAATCCCAAGCTCCTTGAAAAGCTGCTTGCCACAGGGCAGGCACTTTTGTGCGAGTGCGCCGGGAACGATACGGTCTGGGGGATCGGCATTGATCTTAATAATCCTTCCTGGCATGATGTCAGAAATTGGAAAGGGAAAAATTATCTGGGCATGGACCTGATGGAGCTTCGGGATGAGTTTCGATGTGAAATCGCCATGTGGGGTTCGGTGCAGAATGCGGATTATATGGATGCAGAGCCAATCGATGTCTGGAATATGAGAGCCGGAGATCTTAAGAGGAATCCGGTCTATTACAACGGGATCCATGCGTATGCGGCCCGGCTTCCACTACACAATCGGGATATCTTTTATTATGATAATTCTTTAAATGACTGGGATATTGCCATGCACATGAACATGGGCGGAGGACTTCCTATCGCCGGTTTCTATGAAATGAAGCAGGAAATATATGAAATTTCCAAAAGAGCAGAGGGTATGAAGAAATTAAAGGTTTAGTATCGATTGATAGAAAAGGAACCGAAACTCCTGCCGGAATTCGGTTCCTTCATTTAGAGGCTTAAAAATGAATCAAGATATTCCATTGCACTGTTGATAAAGATCTTTCAATAGTCAACCCATTCAAGTTCGGATTCAACTTCCCAAAATGTTTTTCCGTCAAAAAGAGGTGTCTTTATAAATTCCTCATAGCTATCTTGGTTAGATTTCCCGGTAACTCGCCAAAGTGTTTTTTCCGTTGGCTCCCACATCTGAAGTTCAAAGACATTTTCTCCATTATCGGTTATATAGCCCTGTGAAAAATATTTTTTCTCGTTGTATACAAAGATTAATTCTTCTCCGCTCCAGAGTTTATCAACAAACTCCGTTGTGTCGCCATTTATCATACTGGTACCCCCTTAAAGAATTTACTGTAGGTCTTATAAAGCTTAGAGTTCTTATGCAACTTACTGGTAGTTCTCTTGAAACTGCCCTTTGCATTTTGGCTGAATGACGTATCGTATGTGTGGTAGTGCAGCACTTTTCCAGTCCCCAGCTGATTCTCTACATGATAAGCTATTTCCAATCTTAAATTGTGTTGATTATCATAGATACGCATCATATTAAAGGATCCGTCGGGATTCATTTTTAGATATGCGGTACTTGAATGAGATGATTCGGGTAATCCATGCCTTCCGGATCCATCAATGCCTTTTAAGACTTTCACACCATTATATTTTCCGTCAGATGAAAACCCTTTATCCACTTCGTATACATATGGCACGGCATTACCTGCTGCAAATGTTCCTCTTCCGCCCATCCTACCGTACCACCTTTCTAGAATTCAGATAGTCCACTTCAATAAGATTGCCATCCATTTCGTCAAATGGATGCCCAAGACATATAATTGCTGCAGGCTCTATCTTGTAGATCATCTGATAGTAACCCTTGAGAAAATCTTTTTTGTTTCTTTTACAGCCAATCATTCCTATAGCAACAATGCTATTTTTTTGAATACCATCAAAACAAAATTCAAAGGTTCTGGCAAGTCCCCAACTAACCGTCGGTATTACTGTTTTGCCTGCTTCCTGCCATTTTGCACCGACCCATCTTGCTTTGCCGATAGATTCAATCTGCCTCCACGGATCCATTTCCGCATACAGAGAAAAATCCGGAGTCAATAAAAATCGATATTTTCCATAACGGTCCAAAGCCTGTTCAGGATGATTGTAAACACTTTCAAATCTAAAGTCGTCTACAAAAAAATGGACTCCCTTGTGAAGGTTTTTTACGTCTCTTTTGCTGACATCAGAGCAAGCAATCAACTCGACATTTGCTGTATCAAGTTCCTGCTTTTTGATAATGGGAAATCCCCATCTGCCTTCTGTTTCAAACTGGTTTCTCATAAACAGCGGATTATTCCGCATTTCTTTACTCGTCATAATGATTACCTCGTATTCTTTCCGGCTGACGAGCCAACTGAAAATTATTTATTGTGTATTTCGTATAAATTACCAATAGACTTTGTTACGAGGAAATGCTATTATTTCAAGTAGCGACTCTTGGAATGTTAATAGCATTTCCAGGGATTAAAACGCGTTGATCTGCTGCGCCAACAGCTTTTCAATGCGTTTTATTTTTTACATCCATAGGCCATCACCTTCTTTCCTGCTTCTCGAGCTTCCGACGTTTCCATGCAAAAGCCTTTGATACATGATAAGTGTCCACCAGTTCCTTAGGCTTCATTCCCCGGGTCTCCTCATAGGGAAGCATCACCTCTGCACACAGTGCCTTTGCCTGCCACTCAACGCTGCAATACGCCGGCAGCTCACCATCCGCAAAGCTTCTCGCATAAACAGGAGTAAAACCGATTTCAAACAGGAACACGTGGCAGATTTCATGGCAGATAAAGCCAAGGAGAGCACCGACCTGATTCTCGTATGCGCCAACATACACGGATTCCTTGATCTCTATGGTAAAGCCGCCGGTATCATTCGGTGTACACTGAGCCATTGTCTGAGGCGGAAGTTTCTTATCCTCTACGATTTGATAGCCACTTCCTTCAAAAATATCCGGCAACTTTTCCAGAGCATCCAATACAGGGAACGAACCACCCTCAGGAACATCAAACAATTTTCTGACATATGCTGATAAACGCCTTAAATCCTTGCGGCTTGTCGGCTTAGTTTCATAATCCATTATTCACCATTTCCCTCCTTTTTGCCAAGCAATTCCAAAATCTTAATAGCGGTTTCATCATCCATCTCATCAAAAGACCTCGCAAACTGCAAAGCTGCTTTTCGCTGATTGTTTCCGGCCTTACCTGCCACGATCT